>JAABUP010000037.1_pt1 | contig 301169 bp, 167 predicted proteins | sample 5559201 | NCBI WGS metagenome assembly JAABUP01 (sample SAMN10711887, study PRJNA513373) | rock metagenome | isolation source: Antarctica rocks | place: Antarctica
ATTACTTATATTAACTTAATATACTTTATATTTAATAAGATATAATTACTTATATTATTTATATTTATATTTATATTTTATACTCTATTATCTAGCTACTTAGAGTTAATAAGGGTAGTTTATATCTAACTTATTAAAAAATACTATAATTTATAAAAGAAAACCTTATCCCCTATTCTACTTACTATTATATTTCTAGATCTCTAGATATTATATATTACCTTTTTTTATATTCTTTATACTATCTTACTCTCTTCTTTTATTAGAATTATTTATCCTTTTATCCTTTAATTAAAGCTTATCTACTTTTATACTACTTTAAAGAGTTATTCCCTTATTAATATAAATTAGTTAAGTATATTTTACTAGATTATCTATTTAATTACTACTTTTAACTCTTTTAAGGTTAATATTATTTAATAGAAGTTATTTAACCCTACTTTTTAAAGTATCTACCTCCTCCCCTTTATATAATTAGTGTAGAATATAAGTATACATTTAATATCTTAATACCTTTATTTATATTTATAATTAATATTATTAACCTTAAATACCCTCTTTTTATATAAGAAGGTATATAGTCCTATTTTCTTTATATATAATTAAATACTTATAAAGCTCTTAACCTTAAAAAGCCTTATATAAAAGTTAATTTTTATCTCTTAAATTTCCCCTTTTTATACTACTATCTTTATATAGCTAGGGATATTATCTTAATATCTTAACTACCTCTCTTTTTACTTCTCCTTTACCTACCTCTTAATCTCTTTAAGGATAGGGTTATCCCTCTTTATTATTTCCCTACCTCTAGGGCTCTAGTTTATTACTCTAGTATCCCCTCCCCTTATTACTACTTAGAGGGCTCCCTTTACTTAAGACTGCTTCTCTTTTATTAGAGTCTTTATAATCCTCCTCTCTCTTCCCCTCTTCCCTTTAATTTATAATAAATCCTTATATTCCCTTTTTTAATTAATAAGTAGATCCCTTATATTATTAATACTTATAAAATTAACTAGTTAAAGCTTATCTTTATTAATAAGACCCCTTACTCTACCTTTAATACTTATATATTAATTACTTTAAAGGCCTTAAATATTATCTTTAAATACTTATTTAATATAATTTTTAATATTATAATATTTACCTTCTTTACTTTTAATATCCCTTTTAAGTTATATTATATCTTTATTATATAAGTTATTATTAACTAGATTATAATATTATATACCTATTTTACCTTATTAAGTATAATACCTTATATTAAATTAATAATAATTAATAAAATTAACTTTTATATCTTTATTTTTAACCTTATTTTATTAATATATAAGCCCTACCTTAATTTACTATTAATATAAAGTTTAAGGACTTATATTAATACTTTAAGGTATATTATTACTACTTTAAGATTTATTATTACTTTTATATTAAACCTCTTTAAGCTCTTTAAGAAATAGATTAACTTATATTTATAAAGAATAAAAGTTACTTTATATATATTTACTTAATAAAGATATATTCTATATACTTTTATTAAGATCTTATAATTCTCTTTAATATTTTAATTATATATTATTAAGTAAATATTATTAATAAAGCCCTTAATTTATATTTAGAGTTTTATCCTTATATATTCTTTTATAAGTAGAGAGTTAAAAAATAAAAATAAAAATAAAAATATTAAAGATTTTTAAAGGATTTTAATTTTTATTATCTTTATTTTATTTATCTCCTAGCCTAATATAATTATTATAACTCTTTTTATTAAAAAGCTTTATACCTACCTTATAATAAGGGTTAAGACCCCTTTCTTCTTTAAGTTATAAAGTAACCTTTTATAAGAGATATTATTAAAGGCCCTTATAATATTTAATATATTAAATTTATTATAATTTTATATTATATATATTACCTCTATTATTATTTTAAGGGATATTATTATTAACCTTCCCTTCTTTACCCCTATTTATTATAAGGATAGTAGCTTATATTCCTTTATAAGGTTACTTAGCTTCTTTATAATAACTACTTTTAATACCTTCTTTAAAATATTAAATAGGGTAATTAAATAATATAACTTTAACTTTAAATAGTCCTTTTTCTTTAATTTCTTTAAGATAATTATATTAACCTTTTTAAATTTTATTAAGTAATATTTAATCCTTAAGTATACTTAAAATAAATATATAAAGCTAGGTAGTAGCTCTCTTTTTATTATCCTTAAAAACTTATTTAAGATCCTATTTATTTTTAATACTTTATTTTATTTTAGCTTATTAATTACTTTATAAACCTCCTTTTTAATAACTCTTATATTTATTATTAAGGATATCTTATATTAAAATCTCTAAATATTACTTAAATTTACCTTTAAAGATAGGGGGAAGAAGGTCCTTTAAAGGACCTCTACTTTTTTTTAGAATAACTCTACCTTAAGACCTTCTTTATCCTTCTTAAGGGTAGGGAACTTTAAGAGATCTTAAGGTAGTATATTTCTTTCTTAGCCCTATTTAACTAGCTTTTAAAGTCTATTAAGTATTTAAAATACCTTATATACTACCTCCCTAAAATAGAGTACTTTTACTTTCTTTAATACCCTCCCTTTAATCTTTTAAGCCTCTTATTATACCTTAAGACTCCTCTAGCTTCTTTTATAATTATACTCCGCCTTAAGCTTTAATACTATCTTTATAACCTTTATATAATCTAAGTTTTAAAAGGACTTTACCTCTAAAGAGGGCTTTACTTATAATACCTCCTTTTTTATAATTTTTATTAGGCCTTAGAGTATTTTAACTAGGTAGCTATTTATTTACCCCCTAATTATTAGCTCCCCTTCTAGTAGTAAGTATTAAAGGGCGCTTACTTACCTCTTTATTTCCTTTAAGTCTATTATCTTTTATATCCTTTATAATTATAAGATTACTACCTTTACTTTAAGGCTAATTTCAATATATATTAAAATATAATTAAACTTATAATAGAGGTCTAGCTTAATATAATATTCTAATAATATTTACTTAATAGCCTCTATTATAAATACTAGATTAATAATACTTTTTACTTTCTTTATCTTTTAAGTTATTATATCCTTTAATAGGGTAAGCTTTATTCCCTTTTTTTTATAATATCTATTAGTATATCTACTACTTCATAATATATATATCTACCCCTATTATTCTAGTTTAAGTAATAGAGGTTAAAGTCTCTTACTAGTATATATTCCCTAGGCCGACTTAGCTACTCCTTTACCCCTAGTAGTATACTTATATTATATTATCTTTACTTTTATTATATATTTATATACTCTATTTATATAACTTATACTTAGTATAAGTATTACTTTAAACCTTCCCTTTATTTCTAAAATAATTTAACCCTTTTTTATATTATTAGGACTTCTTCTAATAATAACTTTAAAAGCTTTATATCTAGCTTAAGTAAATAATTATAAAGTACTTTATATAGAGGTAATCTAATATTAATATACTTTATATAATTATATATAAACTCTACTAAATAAAGTAACTTTATTTAATTATTTTATCTCTAAGTAGAATAATAGTATAAATACTACTTAAGTATACTATTCTATCTCTCTATTTAACTATTTATTTAAGGATAGAAAGTAGTATTAAGCTTTCTTTTTATATTAATACAATAATATATAGCTACTTAAAAGCTACTTATAAATACTATCCTTTAATTATTAATAATATCTTCTAATTAATTAAACTTTAAAAAGATATTATAATATAATAGATTAATAATATTAATAATACTAATTATCTTTATAATAAATAAATACCTAGCTACCTTAATATAATAATTTATAACTATTAAGATTATATTATAAATACTACCCTTTTACTTATTTAAAGGAAGACTTATAATAAAATCTATTATAATTTCTTAAAAAGGTCTTATATATATTAATAATAGTAATAATATATTATAAATAATATATCTATATAACTTTATTAATTAATAAGTTAAGGATTTTCATATATAATTATAAATATCTTATCCTATTAATTTCTAATAGAACTTCTACTTAATAAGCTTTTATATATACTTTTATAAATAGTAGCTAATATAAGGGTTATTATAATAAGGCTTTAAAATTTCTTATCTAATTACTTTATTATTAGGTATTATAACTATACTACCCTTATAAAAGACCCCTATTTTATCTATTAATAAAGATATATTAATAGCCTTTTTATAACTTTAAAACTCTAATAGTTATTTCTTATTATAAATATCTTTATCTCCCTCTTAGAAATATTAGAGTATCTTTAATATTAAGTTATTATATTTATTCTATATATACTCTATTATTAATATAATTATAATATACCTTCTAAGTATTATTTATTTAATATTAAATTATCTTATAATAGGGTTTAAGTTATTATTTATACTACTCTATATCTTTAAAAGCGCGTTACTCTCTCCTATTTTTAGGATATAAGGCTTTTTAAGCTTTATCTCTAACCTTTTATATTATTTATAATTATAAGCCTTACTATTTTATAAGCCTTTATAAATATTATATATATAATACTTATTAAAAGGAATATACTTAATATTCTTTATTTTATTTTATAATATTAATAGATAAATATCTTCTTTATTTATTATTAATATATAATTTAACTACTTTAATAGAGTATTAGCTAGGTTCTTAATATTTATATAATAGTATATCTTAAAGTTATATATTATAAGCTTTATTACTTAATATATTTATCTCCTTATTTAGAAATATTATTTAGAAATATTTTAAGTTATTATAATTAAGTATAAGCTACTTTTTAAGAAGTACTATTATACTTAGAATACCTTAATAATTATAAGTAGTTCTTAATTATAAGTCTTATATCTAGTTTCTATTAAATATAACTTATAAAAATAGAAAGTAATTAGATACTATTCTACTTCTACCTCTTTATTATTAATTAGGAACTTTTATAATAAAATAGCTATAATAGCTAGTATTAAAGTATTAATCTCTAGTTAAATTTCTCTTATAAGGTTAAAATATATTAGTAATAGTACCTCTTAAAATAATTACTTTAACTACTTAATATTAACTTCTTATTTTTAATATATAGAAAATTATTTTTTAAATAGTCTATTAATATTATAATTATAAATAAATAGTACTTAATAAAATAATAGTAGAAATTAGTAAATCTTAAAAAGATCTAAATATCTTTAATACTTCTAGGTTCTAGCTATTCTATTATAATATCTACTCTATATAGATTTATATATATACTATTATAATTAATAATAAAGCTAAGGAATTTAACTTCTACTATTATAAATTTATATTTCTTTAAGTTAATATAAAGTTTAAATTTATAAAGATATTATAATATTACCTTTATAACTTTAATATAAGACTCTTTATCTTAAGAATAAATAAGGATATTATCTAAGTAGATAATATATATAATATTAAATAATCCTATTAGGGCCTTATTAATATATACTTAGAATAAAGTAGATATATTAATAAGTTTAAAAGGTATAATTATATATTTAAAATAGTTATATCTTATATAGAATATAATCTTTTATTTATTATCCTTTCTTATTTATAAGTAATAATATATATCCTTAAGATCTAACTTAGTTAAGTACTTAATATTGATTAATAGGAGTAGATAGTAATTCTTAATTATAATCTTATTAAGCGCCTTATAATTAATATATAAGCGTAATATTCTATCCTTTTTTAATATAAAAAGAATTAATATATTTATTAAACTTATAAAATAGTAAATCTACCCCTTTTTTAAAGCTTACTTAAAGTACTCCCTTAATATATATAACTCTTTCTTTAATATATTATAAAGTAAGCTAAAGGGAGACTCTTTATTCTCCTTTATATTAATTATATAATTATAATATATATAAGTTAATAGCGCCCTAGTATTCTTAATTAAGAAGATATCTTAAAATTCTTAAAATTTTAAAGGGAGCTTAACTTTAAGTAGTAGGCTTTTAATACCTACTCTTAAGTATACTATAATAAATATTATATTATTAAGCTACTCTTTTAAGGCTTTAATAATATTAAAGTACTCTTTAATATTACTTTTCTTAATAAGGAATTATTAATTTTATATAAGTTAATCTACTTAAAGATTTTATTCCTCTAATTATAAATACTTAAGGTAGAAGTTATAATTAAGGTTTATTATTATATAAAAGGTGCCCTTATAATATTATATAATACTATTAAAATTAATAAGTTTAATTTCTCTTATATAAAAACTTAGTAATAATATTAGGTTTTTAACTTTATTATATAAGGTATTATTAAAGTTAGGGTTTATTTCCTAATCTTATTCCTTTATTAAGTATATATCAATATAATTAATATAATAAATTCTCTTTATAAGCTCTTAAGCTTTATTTATATTATAATAATAAGTTATTATATCTACTTCTTCCCTTATATTATAATAGTAGATATAATTATAATACTTAGGGGTTTTTTAAATTTAAGCCTTTTTTAATTAACTTATTATTAGATATCTTATTAATTATAAGCTTATTAATTATAATATTTATAACTATTAATTTTATACTCTAATAATCCTTAATTATATATCCCTTTTTTAATAATTATAATACTTAATAGTAGAAAGGTTAGGCTTAAGCCTTTAAAGAAGGTATAATAACGCGCTAATAGTACCCTATCCTTCTTACTTTATATATAAGCTATTATCTCTTTACCCTTAAAAGTTTCCTCTTCCTTTTTAAGGATATTAACCCTTAATAGGAGTATTATCCCTTTAATTTTTATATATAAATAATATTATATAAGGCTCTAATTAAATTATTAATATAATAAGAGTATTCTTTATCTTTAAGATATTAGGTTATATTATAAGTTAATTATAAAGATCTTTATATAATTTATTTAAAAGGTTATTATAAAGTATATATTTTATTAATAACTTAAATTATCTTTTTAATTTAATAAAGTAATTTATAAAGTTTATAATCTTTTAATATTCCTTTTACTTAGCTTCTAGGTAGTACTTATTAATTATAAGGTATTAATTCTAAAGATCTTTTATTTAATCTATTAAAAAATTATTAAAATATTCCTAAAATTATTTATCCTTTAATATATTCTTTATATACTTATATTATATAACTTTAGAGTTTAGGGTTATATGTTATAACGCGAATTAGATTTTTATAAAGTTATTAAGAAAGTAAGTTATATTTATTTTAATTATATTAATTATATTATTAAATTATTCTTAATTTTTTTATACTAACTTCTTATTATATATATATAAGTCTTATAGTCTAAGAATATAGGTTTTATATTAGAGATACTTTAATTTTAATTCTTCTATTAATAATAAGTAATAGTAATAACCTACTTAAGTAATATTATTAATATATATTTCCTACTCTAACTTTTATAAAAATTATTATAAATCTTATATTTATTACCTTTTAAAGACTTCTTCTTTAAGTTCTTATATTCTTTATAATAGTACTTCTTAGGTTTTAGGTAATAAGGACGAGGTTTATACGCCTAGTAGCTACCCCTAGATAGTTAGTTATAATTATAATATATCTATTATTAATTTATTAATTAATTCTTAAGACTTTCTTTCTTTATAAGCTTAGTCCCTTATATTTAAGCGGGTTATTTATATGAGTTAACTAACCTTTTTACCTTATACTTATAATAACCCTTCTCTACTTATCTTATTAATAATTAGGCTACTACCCCTAAATAGGGTAGAGTAATTAAAATATAAGGGTACCATATAACAATATAGCTATTAAGTACTGTAAATAGTACGTATATATATATAGAACTCTCTATTCTTATTAATAGTAAGACTAATTACTACCCTTCCTTTTAGAGGGAATTCCCTCCTCTATATACTATAGGTAAAGGGGTAGCGTAGTACTACTACGTACTATAGACGCCACGTCGATAGTAGTACTATATTCCTAACTAGTCCTTATAGACTACCTTACTTAAGTATATCTCTTAGCTATTAAACTAATCCGTACTTTACCTAATTACTCCTCTATTACTTAAGCGTCTATCTCTTTATTAGGGTAGCTAATAGTATATCCTTATTATTATATCTAGAAAGTAGATAGCTAGCGACCTCCTCTTATAAATAAGAACTATTAGCCTAGGGTATATCATAGGTAGAAGGAGATAGTAGAGGTAGTAATAGTAATAAAGGTACTAGGTGACTAGTATAATTATATAATTATATATAGCTTTATTTATAATATATATAGATAGCTTAGATATCTACTAAGTACTTATTATAGGGTCTAGAGATATATTAATAGCTATAGTACTAATTATATAAGGATTTTCTAATTTTCTCTAGGAATACTAAGACTGCTATATGAAAATTATCTGATAGTATCTAGCTACTTAGAGCTAATAAAGGTACTTTATAATATAGAATCTACTTTAGTTTATATATTTCACTTAGTAATAGCGGAATAGCTTCTACGTCCCTAATACTTTATTATTCTTAATAGCCTTAATAGCTTTCTTAATTAATTAATTTATATAAATTAGAAATGTCCCTATTAATATAGTACTAATACTATATATAAGGCTTTATAATATTAATTAATTATTATAAACTACTAAAAATATTAATGCTACCCTTATAATACTAATAATTCCTAAAGTCCTCTAGTAGTATAGAGAAGCCTATTTCTTTATAACTAATCTATCTCTATCTATTACTATCTATTATAATAGTAATAAGCCCTAATAGTATACTCTACTATTATACTTAAGTATAACCTTATATTACTTTAACTTATTATTAAAGACTTTAATAACCTCTTTTATTAAACTTTATATAAGTTTATTACTTTTTTATATTTCTTTCCTAAGATCTAAGAAGCCTTTCTTTAAAAAGAATTTATTAAAGTAGCTTAACTACTACCCCTTAATTAATATTTTATTATATTAATAAATTAAATCTATAAATTTATTTAAGATACTAGTAATATATATATATATAAAGTACTAGAGACTATTAGCTATTATATTAACTATATTATTACCTATTATAAATATCCTATATAACTAGGAATCCCTAAGTTAAGTAATTAATATACTACCTTATTAGAACTATCCTTCTACCTATTTAATTAGGCTATTAATAGCCCCGCCTTTTAAAAAGTAATTAAATACTTTATTAAGAGTACTAAGTATTATTAAAGTCTCTTATAACTCTTATTATATTTTATAAAGTATTAGCTACTATTAATTAGGAATAGGGTTTAGAGATTCTTATTAATTAAAATACTTATTATTATATCTTCTACTCTTACTCTATCTAATATTAAGTTACTTATAAGAATACCCTTAATAACTCTAAGTATTATACTACTAAATTTTAGTATTAATCCTATAACTTATAAAACTTCTATTAAAGAAGTTATATATAAATAGCTTATTAAACTAATATAATATCTAGTTATAAATAAGAGTATAAGTTTTACTAAGGCTTAATATATTAAGTTATAAAAGATTTATAATTATATTTATATTTATATTTTATACTCTACTATCTAGTTACTTAGAGTTAATAAGGGTAGTTTATATCTAATTTATTAAAGGAAATTATAATTTATAAAAGAAAACCTTATCTCCTACTCTATTTATTATTATACTTCTAAATCTTTAGATATTATATATTATCCTTTTTTATATTTTTTATACTATTTTATTCTCTTCTTTTATTAGGGTTACTTATCCCTTTATCTTTTAATTAGAGCCTATCTACTTTTATATTACTTTAAAGAGTTATTTCTTTATTAATATAAATTAACTAAGTATACCTTATTAAATTATTTACTTAATTACTACTTTTAGTCCTTTTAAGGTTAATATTATTTAATAGAAGTTATTTAATCCTACTTTTTAAAGTATCTACCTCCTCTCCTTTATATAATTAAGGTAGAATATAAGTATATAGTTAATATCTTAATACCTTTATCTATATTTATAACTAGTATTATTAACCCTAGGTACCCTCCTCTTATATAAGAAGGCGTATAATCCTATCTTCTTTATATATAACTAGATACTTATAAAGCTCTTAACCTTAAAAAACCTTATATAAAAGTTAACTCTTATCTCTTAAACCTCCCCTTTTTATACTATTATCTTTATATAATTAGGGATATCTTTTTAATATCTTAACTACCTCTCTTTCTACTTCTCTTTTACCTACCTCTTAATTTCTTTAAAGATAGGGTTATCCCTCTTTATTATTTCCCTACCTTTAAGGCTTTAGTCTACTATTTTAATATCCCCTCCCCTTATTATTATTTAGAGGGCTCTCTTTACCTAGGACTACTTCTCTTTTATTAGAGTCTTTATAACCTTCTTCTCTCTTCCCCTTTTCCCTTTTAATTTATAATAGATCTTTATATTCCCTTCTTTAATTAATAAGTAGATCCCTTATATTATTAATACTTATAAAATTAATTAGTTAAAGTTTATCCTTATTAATAAGACCCTTAACTCTATTTTTAATATTTATATATTAATTACTTTAAAAGCTTTAAGTACTATCTTTAAATACTTATTTTATATAATTTTTAATATTATAATATTTATCTTCTTTACTTTTAATATCCCCTTTAAGTTATATTATATCTCTATTATATAAGTTATAACTAGCTAGATTATAATATTATATATATCTATCTTATTCTATTAAGTATAATACCTTATATTAAGTTAATAATAATTAATAGGGCTAGCTTTTATATCTCTATTTTTAACTTTACCTTATTAATATATAAGCCGTATTTTAATTTAGTATTAATATAAAGTTTAAGGATTTATATTAATACCTTAAAGTATATTATTACTACTTTAAAATTTATTATTACCTTTATATTAAACTTCTTTAAACTCTTTAATAAATAGATTAATTTATATTTATAAGGGGTAAAGGTTACTTTATATATATTTACTTAATAAAGGTATATCTTATATATCTTTATTAAAATCTTATAATTCTTATTAAAACTTTTATTATAGATTATTAAGTAAATATTATTAATAAAGCCCCTAGTTTATATTTAGAGTTTTATCCTTATATATTCTTTTATAAATAGGGAGTTAAAAAATAAAAATAAAAATAGTAATATTAAAGATTTTTAAAGGATTTTTTAATTTTTATTATCTCTATCCTATTTATCTCTTAACTTAATATAATTATTATAACTCTTTTTATTAAAAAGCTTTATACCTACTTTATAATAAGGGTTAAGACCCCTTTCTTCTTTAAATTATAAAGTAATCTTTTATAAGAGATATTATTAAAGGCCTTTATAATATCTAATAATAATATAATTATTCTATTAGATTTACTATAATTTTATATTATATATATTACGTCTATTATAATTTTAAGGAATATTATTATTAACCTTCCCTTTTTTACTTTTATCTATTATAAGGGTAGTAGCTTATATTCCTTTATAAGGTTATTTAACTTCTTTATAATAACTACCTTTAATACCTTCTTTAAGGTATTAAGTAGGATAATTAGATAATATAATTTTAACTTTAGGTAATCCTCTTTCTTTAATTTTTTTAAGATAATTATATTAACCTTTTTAAACTTTATTAAATAATATTTAACTCTTAGATATACTTAAAATAAGTATATAAAATTAAGTAATAGCTTCCTTTCTACTATTTTTAAGAACTTATTTAAGATTCTATTTATCTTTAATATTTTGTTTTATTTTAACTTATTAATTACCTTATAAACCTCCTCTTTAATAACTCTTATATTTATTATTAGGGGTATCTTATATTAAAACCTTTAAATATTATTTAAATCTACCCTTAAAGGTAAAGGAAAGAAGGTCCTTTAAAGGACTTCTACCTTCTTTTATAATAACTCTACTTTAAAACCCTCCTTATTCTTTTTAAGAATAGGGAACTTTAGGAGTTTTTAAGGTAGTATACTTCTCTTTTAACTTTATTTAACTAGCTTTTAAAGTTTATTATATATTTAAAATACCTTATATATTACCTCTTTAAAATAAAGTACTTTTACTTTCTTTAATATCTTTCCTTTAATCTTTTAGATCTCTTATTATACTTTTAAACTCTTTTAACTTCTTTTATAATTATACTTTACCTTAAGTTTTAATACTATCTTTATAACCTTTATATAATTTAAGTTCTAAAAGGACTTTATTTTTAAAGAGGGCTTTACTTATAATACCTCCTTTTTTATAATTTTTATTAGGCCTTAAAGTATTTTAATTACATAACTATTTATTTACCCCCTAGTTATTAACTCCCCTTTTAATAGTAAGTATTAAAGGGTACCTATTTACTTTTTTATCTCCTTTAAATCTACTATCTTTTATATCCTTTATAATTATAAGACTACTACTTCTACTTTAAAGCTAATTTAAATATATATTAAGATATAATTAGATATATAATAAAGGATTAACTTAATATAATATTTTAATAATATTTACTTAATGGCTTTTATTATTAATATTAAATTAATAGTACTTTTTACTTTCTTTACCTTTTAAGTTATTATATCCTTTAATAAGATAAGCTTTATTTCCCTTTTTTTATAATATCTATTAATATATCTACTACTTTATAATATATATATCTACCCCTATTATTCTAATTAAGTAATAGAGGTTAAAGTCTCCTATTAATATATATTTCCTAAGTTAATTTAACTACTCCTTTACCCCTAATAATATAAAAGGGCTATTTATTAAGGTCTTAGACTCTAGGCTAGGGTTATATATATTATATATTTAAAGGCGCGCTAGTACTCCCCCTTCCTTCTTTATAACTTATATCTTTAGGGAGTATAAGTCCCTTAATATAAATTTAATTCTCTATTTATTAATATTCTAATATTTATTTATAAAGAAATATATCCTTATATCCCTCCCTACCTTATATATTAGGTAAAATACTCTTCTACTTAAATTATATATTAAACCTATCCTCTTTATATATAATAGCTCTTAGATAGCTAAGATATCTATTTATTATACCTCCTTATCTTCTAATAGCACTATTATTATTATAATTTACTTCCTTTATATATTATATTATAATAGTTTTATTATCTTTTATACCCTTATAAAGATTTTTATTAAATATCCCTTATAACCTCTACTCCCTTAATAATTAGGGCCTTTTATATTAATATTTCTTTTAATATCTATTAACTTATCTTTATTACTTAAAGAGTAATTAGCCTTCCTAGCCTATTTTATAATATTACTATTAATAGTAGTATAACTCCCCTTTCCCTTATATCCCCTTAAAAATCTATTTATATAATAACTTTATTAAGGTCTTTAAACTTTAATATAAATTTCCTTTTCTTCTTCATTACTATTATTATCTACTTCCTTTAAGGCTACTTTTAGGTATCTTATTATCTATTTCCTCTTATAAAGCCTTTATATAATTTCTTCTTATTTTCTATTATTTTTTAATAGAGTTTATTTAACTCCCTTACTTTAATTATATATCTTTACTCCTAGGTTATATAACTATTTTTTTATAATTATTATATCTCTTAATCCCCCCTTCTTTTACTTTATATTCCTTTAAGTTATACCTATTAATATAAATTTTATATTATATTAAACTCTTATAATATTCTATTATATACTTATATTATTAATAATTAAAGTATTATATTATAACCTTATTCCTCTCCTACCTTTTATATTTTAAGAGGTTATATCCCTTTATTAAGCCCTTTTTAATTATTTTATCTATTATCTCTAGTATAAGAAGCTTTAATAATAGTAAGGCTCTCTCTTTTTTGACCTCTCTATTATAACCGTAATTAATGATATAGTAAAGTAGCAAAAGGTTATAGAGAAGGGAAGCTTCTTATAGGCCTAACAGTGCCTATAGAAGGCTTCCGCTCTCTACTACTAGCTATATAGCGATAATTATAATAGATGCCGGTAAATAAATAATACTATTAACCTAATAGCTATAATAAAATATTAATAAAGCCTAAATGAGGCCCTTTATATTATAGCTAATTAATTACTATTAATATTATTAAACTCTATTACTAAGTTAATAGCGTTCCTTACTAGTTCCTTTTCCAACGTCTAGTAGTCTTCCTTAGGGCTATAGTTCTTCCACCTAACGAGGTATTTAATAGCCTATCTACAGTTATAATGTATCTGTCTCTTATTAATTATAAGTATACTAAGCTACTAATATATATCCCTAGGGGTAATAGTACTACTTTTATTAAGAGAGAATTATATATTATTAATAACCTTTTAGCGAAGGCGTTAATCGAGGTTAATATCCTTAAACCTAAAGGTATTATTATTAACCTTAAGAGGAATTTAATAATAATATATTTTTATTAAAACCTTAAAGTCTCTATTAAAGTCTCTAGTAAAGGAACTTATATTAATACTATAGTATTTAGTTAGGCTAATATTATTATTAGCCCTTATACTAATAAATAAGTTTAAATTATAAGTCCCTATTATTAGTCTCTTAATCTTTAAGCTAGATAAGCTAGAAGACCTCTCTATCTACGCCTATATTATTAATTATAGGATATCTTATATCTTTATTAAGAATAATACTAATAATAAGATTAAATTAGCTAAGAATATAAAACTTAGCTAGGTTATTAAGTATAATACTCCTAGCTATTTCTTTATAGAAGCCTTTTATAGTAACCTTACTACTAGGCCCCCTAAAAGGGTTAAGGTAGCTAACTAGGTTAAAACTAATCTCTAATATCTTATTACTACTATTATAGTATTTATAGTAATGGTACCTACGGCCTTAGAGATAGAATCCCCTTACCTATTAGGTATAATAGTCTACGGCACCCCCTAAATAAGGGCCTTATTAGGGGACGTTATTAATAAGTACCTAAATCTATAATAAGATACTAGGACTATAGCGTATATCCTAGAGTCTTAATAGATATATATCCTACTCGTAGATAACTAGCTAGAGATCTATAAACCTAGCTAGGCTAGGATTTATCCCCTAGGAAAGGCGGATAAAGAAGTTATTAATAATAAATTTAATAAGCTATATAAATAAGGTAGAATAGACTAGATAATAGAGTTAATTCCCTTTTTATTTTTATATTTTATTATCTAGAAGTAATCTATAGATATCCTTTATAAAGGCCGTATAGTAGTAGATATTAGGGCCTTAAATAAAATTATAATACTAGATACTTATCCTATTCCTTTATAAGCTAAGATATTAGCTTTATTAAAGGGTACTACTTATATTAATACTATTAATACTATAAATTTCTTTTATTAGTAGTCTACTAATAAGTTATATTATTATTATCTTATAATAACTAGTTATTAAGGCTAGGAGTTATTTAATATCCTAGTTATAGGATACTATAACTCCCTAGCCTATATATAATAAATAATAGATAGAATTCTCTAGCTATTTCGCCGTTTTTATTATATATATATTAATAATATTATTATCTTCCTAAGCTCACTTAAAGAATACCTTAACTACCTTAATTAAGTATTCTAGGCCCTTGATAATATAAATATCTACCTATTACCTAAGAAATCTTTTCTTAGTTTCCTATTAGTCTACCTTCTTAGCTAAAAGGTAGACGCTCTAGGATTAGTTATAGTAGAAGAGAAATTAGCTACTATTATTAACCTACGGTTCCTAATTAACTTAATAGCCCTAGAATAGTACCTTAGTTTAATAGGGTATCTACGTTAATATATTACTTTTTATACTACTATTATAAAACCCCTTTAATTATAAAAGACTTATCTAAATAAGTTTATTTATAATATTACTATATAATAAGGGCCTTTATTTAGTATTTAAGGTAATACTTATAGAAAGTTAGCTTATAAAACTTATCTTAGTAAACCTATACTAAAGGAGCTTAATATATTCTATTAGCTCTAAAAACTATTCGCTAGCCTAATAATTCTCTATTATTTTAATAAAAAGCTCTAACTATTCGTAGATCTTAATACTAGTAAGGAGTTTAGGTTTAAAGTATATATATATTATATTATTAGTCTAATAAAAGCTTTAATAGGCGACTTCCCTAGGTAGAAGTTATAACTATTAATCCTTTTCCTTAGCCGTCTACTTACTAATACTAAGACTTAATACTAGCTAACGGAGCTAGAAATCGCTAGGATTATCTAGGTAGTAAAGAAGATTAGGTATATAATTAAAGCTACTAAATAGGTAACTATTATTTATACTAATTATTTAGCCGTAGTATTAATAGCCTATTAGATAAGTCTAAATATAACCTTAATAAAAAAGCTAAATCTTCGCCTTATTCGCGCCTCTAAATATCTATAACGGTTTTAACTAGATATATATTATAAACCTAGAAAATCTAATATTATTCTAGACGCCCTTTCTAGACTAGCTACTTAAGAGTATAGCCCTACTAATACTAGGGACTTACTTAAGGTTATACTAGTAAAGGCTTTCCTAGTTAGCCTAGTAGAGATAAGTCCCGATTTTAAATAACATCTAATTAAGGGCCTTATTAAACCACATTAGGCACGATTAATATTAATAATAAAGGAGAATAAAGCCTTAGGTAGTAATACTACTAAGCTGCTATATTATATTATTAATAAATTATTATATTTTAATAATAATAAAATAGGCCTTTATTTATATATCCCGACTTCTTTGTGGAAGGAAGTCTTCTAACTCGCGTATAATAAGATAGGATATCTAGGATATACCTAAACTTATAAATATTTAATAAAGGGACTTTATATTTATAATATAGTAATAAAACTTTATAAGTTTATCTATTATTATTTATATTATTAATTAAATTAGACCCTATAATATCGGCCCTATAAGTCTCTATAATTAATCTTAATACCTTCCTAGCCGTTTTATACTCTAACTATAGATTTTATTCTAGTATTACCCTATTTAATTAACGGGTTTAACTTAATTATATTAGTTACTAATAAATTCTTAAAGGTAATTACTCTAATTCCTAGTAAGAATATATAGTTAGGGAAAGACTAGGCTATTAAGCTAATTAACCGTCTCGCCCTTTTAAATTAGGGTATATTAAGAGCTATTATTTCTAACTAAGACCGGAAATTTATTAGTCTACTATAGAAATAGATATTCTTAGTATTAAAGGTAAGTCTCCTCTATTTAATAGCCTAGTATCTATAAGCTAATAGTATATTAGAATATATAAATTAAACCGCTAAGATAGCCTTATATTATTATATTACTATACTAGATAATTTAGAGTAATAGCCCTTAATTATTAATAGGATATCAGCCTTACTAAATAATTCTACTAAGTATAGCTCCTCTTATTTAGCTCCTACCTAAGTCTTATATAGATTTAAGACTTAGGAATTATTAGATCTCCTATGTCTTAAAGACCCTACTAAAGGCTTTTATAATAAGGCTCTTATCAATAAAGTATTAGCTATACCAGCGTATCCTAACTAACTAGTTAATATAAGCGAATATAGACCTTTATATATTAATACTAAAGACGCTATTACCTTTATAGTAATAAAGATAAAGGACTACTATAATTCTCGCTATACTCTAATATACTTTAGGGTAGGAGACCTAGTATATCTACGTCTTTATAGGGGTTACTATATTCTAGCTATCTTATTTAAGAAAATAGGTTAATAATTAATTAGCCTATTGTATATAACTAGATAGGTTAGTCGCTTAGCCTACGAACTCGCCCTTCCTAATAATATAAGAATCTATAACGTTATATTAATTGCCTATCTAGAGCCTATTATAGACCCCGCGGATAACCCGTATTAATATCGCCGCCTAGCTATACCGGTCGTTATCGAGGGGTAGGATGAGGAGGAATAGAAAATTAAGAAGTTAATTAATAAGAGATAGATACGTTATAGCTATAAATAGGCTACTAAATACCTTATTAGGTAGAAGAACTATAGCCCTAAGGAAGACTACTAGATATTAGAAAAGGAACTAGTAAGGAATACTATTAACTTAGTAATAGAGTTTAATAATATTAATAGTAATTAATTAGCTATAATATAAAGGGCCTTATTTAGGCTTTACTAATATTTTATTATAACTATTAGGTTAATAGTATTATTTATTTACTAGTATCTATTATAATTATCGCTATATAGCTAGTAGTAGAGAGCGGAAGCCTTCTATAGGTACTCTTAGGCCTATAAGAAGCTTCTCTTCTCTATAGCCTTTTACTACTTTACTATATTATTAATTACGGTTATAATATAGAGCCTTATTATAGAGTGTTACTACTATATATTATAACCGTAATTGATAATATAGTAAAGTAGTAAAAGGTTATAGAGAAGGGAAGCTTCTTATAGGCCTAAGAGTGCCTACGGAAGGCTTCCGCTCTCTACTACTAGCTATATAGCGATAATCGTAATACTCTCCCTTTCTCCTCTCTTATATAACTACTTATAACTAGGCTATCCTTATAATTTTTAGCCTTAAAAGGTTCTTTTTATTTTATTAAATAATTACCTCCTTTACCTCCTTTTATTTTAATATATCTACTACCTTCTTTAATACTTTATATATTATAATTAAGAAGGTTTATCTTAATACCCTTATTAACTTATATACCTTTTTTACTTAATTATTATTCTCCTTTAACTCCTCCTTTACCTTTATCTCTATTATAAATAGTATTAGGTTACCGCTAATTAAGTACTTTACTATTATAATCTCTTATATCCTTAAGAATATAATTATCTTAAACCTCTTAACTAGCTACTCTTTAATAAATACCCTTATTATTTCTCTCTTAATTTTATCTTTAATTTAAATTATTAAGGTCTTAGCCTTCCTATTATTTATTACTTTAAATCCCTTCTTTATAATATTACTTATTATTATTATAATAAATATCCCCTTAGGGTTTATATTACTTATTTTTATACCTATTAGGCTCTAACTAGTTATTTATACCTAGCTCCTTCTACCCCCTTATATCTTCCTTCCCTAGGATTACTCTTCTACTATTTTCTTAAACTTATATATCTCTTTAAGCTATTAATATACTTTTATAATAAACTCCTTTATATATTTAAGCCCTACTCTTATTATTTATCCTACCTTATATATTATTCCTCCCTTTAACGCGTCTTATATAGCTATTATAACTTTTAAGGCCTTTATTAATATTCTCTTAATATATATTCCCTTATCTTTAAGTTCCTTCCCCCCTACTAGGGCCCCTAGCCCCTATATAGGTATCCCTCCTCTACTCCCTAGCCTACTACCTCTACTATTACTACTACTTATAATTCCTCCCTTTATATTATATCCTAATATTAGGACTCGTCTTACTATATATTAAAGTAGATTTATAGATAATAGATATAACCTTAGAAACTATTTAACTATTTAATATATTTAATTTAATAGAGTTATAAAAGATAATTACTAATATTATACTACTAGCCCTACTACTAGCGCTAGGACTAGTAGATCCTAGTATACCTCTTAGAGTACCTTATAATAATAGTACTCCCCGCTTTAATCTTAATAATATTAGATATTTTAATCCCTTTTATAATAATAAATCTATAAAAAATATTAAAATATATAGTAGAATAATTAATTAGGTTACTAAGTCTAGATACGTAAGAACTAAGTATAGATACTAAGAGACCATTTAGTTATACATTACTAAGTATACTAGCGTCTTAGTAGGACCCTATATTTTGATACTCCTACTTAAACTATCTATACCCTTAAAACTAAAGAATATTTTAAAAATAATTCTAAAAATAACTATATTAAACTACTAAATACTAAAAATAACTATATCAAACTACTAAATACTAAGAATAATAAATAATAAATAATAAATTCTACTTTTTATAAAAAATATAATTATTTAAGATTTTTATTTTAGGATAAAGTTATATATAGTAAAATTATACTAAGATATTATTAGATATATTATAAGAGGGTAAATATTATTAGCTATTAATATATTATTAATTATTACTATTATTATCTAGGCTTAATAATATTTATAATAGCTAGGTAAGTAGTTATAAGGCTTTATATTATTATAAGGTTACTATTACTAGGTCTTTAAGGTATTTAGTCCCTATAACTTAATAATAATTTAGGGTATCTTTAAGCTTACTTCTACTAATAATAATACTCCTATTATATTAAAGGACTTCCTTAAGGCTAAGTCCCTTATTAAATATGATAAATATCTCCTTATTAAGGGGTTTAATAAGGCTATTAGCTAACTATTAATTTATAAGAATACATTTAAGGTTAATAATTCTAGTAATAATTTACTCCTTTATCTAGTAATATTAGAGCTTAATATACTTAAAGTAAATATAGAACTTAGGGTTCTTTATAAGGGTAATTATACTTTAGTTATTATTATAAATAATTACTATCTTAAGTACTTCCTTAGAATAGAGTTAATTAAGGAGGTTCTTTAGCTAAATAGCTTCTTTAAAGGCTTATATCTAGCTAATATATATTGAAATATATTGAAATAGGATATAATTAGTCGTACTAGACGCGCGCTAGTACCCGTCTTAGCATCTTATATATTCTATCTCTCTCTACCTATATAGCTAGTAATAAAATAACTATTACTATTCTACCTATTTTAATAGGTTATAAGCCTAGACGCAGGGTATTAATTTATTTATTTACCCTATAACTAGTATTAATACTATCCCTTATAAATCACCTCTATATTAATACTATATACCGCCGAAAAAGGGGGCTAGGGAATCTATTAGTAGAGATTTTCGCTAAGATAACTAAAATCCCCCCGACTTAATAATAGTAACCCCTTAGTAAGTAGTTTACTAATTATATAAATAATATCTATTCCCTATATACGCTAACTACTTTAATAATAGTTATTTATACTTATTACCTAGCTAATACTATAGATAACATATAGTATTCTTATAAAAGGGGGCTAAGAAGACGGAGAAGGCTAGGAATATTTACTAACCTCCTTATAAATTAGCTATATCTATCCTATCTTCCCTAGATTCTTCTCTCCCTCCTTCTTATTATTATTCTAATTACTTTATATTAGAACTTAAAGAATCTAAATAAGAAATCTACTAATAGTTAATTAAGATTTACCTTAAAGGTCTTCTAGCTAACCTTTAAGTAAACTACTACTTCCTTAATTTTCTATATCTCTACTAAGATATTAGCTATAAATTTAACTAAGAGGTAGCTACTGCTATTAATTATTAGGGGATACTATTAGATAATACCTCCTTTATACCTTTACTAATACTAGAACCTTATCCTTAAAATTAATTACTATTATTTTTAATAGAAGGCCCTAGAATACTAGGTAAAAGTATTATCTTTAGCCTTACTACTAAGTTAAGACTATCTTCCGCACGTTTATAGTTATTAATACTAGTACTAACTTAGTCTCTAATACTAAATCTATATAATCTAGATACTAAGACTAAAGATATAGATATACCTCCTACTAATATTAAAGTAGAGATTAGAGGGGGCGGTAACTACCCCCTAATACTTATTCTTATACTAGAATCTAGCTATAACTAGCTATTATACTCCTAGAATATATAATCTTATATTATCCTTAATAGCCTTAGAGCTATCCTTAAGAAAGACTATATTATCCTAGGGACTTAAAACCTTTAAGAGATTTAGGATAATAAGTATAATAGGGCCTATAAGGTAATAAAGGTATATTATAATATTAATACTTATAATATAATTAAGGATACGACTATCCCCTTAATAGCTTAAAAGATCTTTAAGGACTTTTATAAGCCTTAAGGTACTAGTATCTTTAATAAAATTATCTATAATTTTAATACCCTCTTTTATACTAAGCATAAAGGTATTAGTAATTATATAAGTAAATTTAAAACTATTAATTCTAACCTGATTAACCTAGGATATAAGCTCCCTTATATCTTTATTATTAATACCTACCTCTAGTATCTTAGTATAAAATTTAATATCTTTTAAAGTATATTTATTTAGATATATACTATTACTATTAAAGAAGGTATTATAATAGTCTTATTTAATAAACTTATACTAGTTATAATAAATAAAGAAGCTTCCTAGAACTTTATAAAGTCTTTTATTATAGCTACTATTATAACTACTACTTACCTACTCTACTAGGTAAGGTTAAATATATAATAGAGTAATAAGTATTATAACTACTATAATTATTTAGGTTATATAGAGTCTAACTACTAAACTAAGTACCCTAAGTTAATAAAGGCCTTCCTTAAGACGGTTAAGGCGGATAAGAGCTAAAATTAAGGGGGCTATAATTAAGGGGGTAGTAATACTAGAGGTAAGCGTCCCTATATACTTATAGAGTCTAAAGACCTAATTATTAGCTTTATAACTACGCTAGGTATAACTAGCCTTACTACTACTATCCTCCTAGATATAGTATATAGCTAATATATTATTAAAGAATATAAGGTAATTCCTAAGTCCCCTATTTATAAGATTAAATAGGCCGGTCCCTATATGATAGGGCGTAGTACCGCGGTTATCCCTTATAAGATTAATAAGGGAATTAAAGTAATAATATATCTTAGTAATATCCTTTATATTTTAGATACTTAATTAAATTTAATTTTAGTATCTTAGCTACTTTATCTTAAAGCTAGAGTCTCCTTTAGCTTATAAGAGTATATTATTACTTATAAAGGCTATATCTTTATATATACCTAATATAATAATATCTTCTACCTTAATACTTAGGACTATTTAACCCTTACCTTTACTGCCTTAGTAACTATATTATAACTTCTTTTAAAGTTAAAAGTATATATATTTATAGCCTTTTAAGTCTCTCTATCTTTAGCCTTTAATATACTTATATAAGTTATTTAGGCTAATAAAACCTAAAATAGCTAATAAATATATCTAGTAGAATTAACCTTAATAAAATTATCTCTAAGGATTATATATATAATATCTATATAGAGACCTAAATAATAAGGGCTTTATATAACTATCCTATTACCCTAGGGAAGTAATTATATAAGTATATTAATAGTAACTTAGTAGGCCCTTATAAAGTCTATAAGGGGATTACTATAGCTTATAATAGCTCTTAATTCTTTAATATAATATTATATAACTATATTAAGGAATTAGATATTACCCTACTTAAGGCTAAAAGCGAGTTCCTACTAGCCTTTAAGGCCTTTAAGGTAAACTAGGAGTATCTTATATAATATATATAATACTATTATATTAATAGTAGAGGGGAATTTAACTTTATAGCCTTTATAAAGTACTACTAGGCTAATATTATTATCTAGGAGAGTATAATATAAGATACTCCCTAGGCTAATAGATCTATAAAGCGTCTTAGTAAGACTTTAATAAATAAGGCTTATATTATACTTATAAATAGTAGGATAGATTATAAGTACTAGCGTAAATTTATTTAAGCGGCTAGCTACCTCTAGAATAGGTCCCCTAAGTCTAGTATTAAGATAATACCTTATAAGAAGTTTAATAGCTATTAGCTTAATCTCTCCTATTTATAAGTCCTTAGGTCTTAAGCCTTCTATTATTCTAGTAGGACTACTATTAAAATTAGTTACTTTAAGGCCTATTCCCGTCTAGGGCGACTTATTAGCTATAAAGGTAAGGCTATCTACTATCTTATTAATAATAAAACTAAGAAGCTCGCTTAGTTATCTAATATCTACTTTATTAAGAAAGTCCTTATAAGATATATTAAACTAAAAGCTAAAAGGTATATATTTATAAACCTCCCTTACTACTCTAAGTAGGTAGCTAGCGGTATAAGGGGGTAATCTCCCTCTAAAAGTAAAGTATTATTAATCTAGATTAAAGATATACTACTAATCTACGCTAAAGACGTAGTAGCTAAGGATAAACCCTACCCTAAGACCCTATTAAATATCCGGGCTAAGCTAAATTAGGCCTATCTAGTAATATTTTATTAAGACGCTAATAAGCTCTTATTATTAGCTAGGGTCCTAGCTAGTTATCTTAAATTCTAAATACCTCCTAATAAACCCCGTAATAACTCCCTAGATCTACTAGTAATATTTACCTTCCTAATAATAGCTAAAAGTATAGAGCCCTTTAAACCTAAATTATATAAGGAAGTTATAGTAAATAATATTAAGAAGGACTAGGATATAATATTATAAGATAAATTTAACTCCTTTATATAGAATAATATATAGGTACTTAGTTAGCTACCTCTAGGTTAGAAGGTACTCTAGGGGAAGTAAGTATTTAAGTTAAAAAGGGGGCCTTATAATAAAGTCCTTTATTATAAAGTATACTAGATAGTTAGGGGTTTTAAATAATAAGAAGGGATTAATTATAATAAGACCTTCGCGTTAGTAGTAAAGCTAATAAGTTATAAAGCTATCTTTATACTAGCTATATCCCTTAATTAGGAACTAGACTAAATAGATACTAAGACGGCCTTCCTTTATAAGAATATTAAGGAAGATATCTATATTAAATAGCTTAAAGGCTTCGCGGTTAAGGGTAAAGAATACCTTATCTATATTTTAAAGAAGGTACTTTATAGCCTAAAATAATTACTTTAAATCTAATTTTCTATACTATTTATATTTTTAAAGACTTAGGGCTTTATACTACTTATAACTAATAAAAGTATCTTAATTAATTATAAAGATTAGGTTATTATTATAACCTATATAAATAATTTATTAATTACTAGACCTAGTTAAACTACTATTAATTAGGTTAAGGTTATATTTAATAAATGCTTTTAGATAACTAACCTTAGCTTATATTCCTTCTATCTAGGTATATTAATTAGGCGGGATTAAGTAAATTAGGTATTATAACTAGGTTAAGAAGCTTATATTAAAAAGGTATTAAGGGACTTTAATATATAGGAGTTATACCCCGTAATAACCTTAATAGATATAAATAAGTTATAAGTATCTAAGGAAGACTATATAGCCCTTAATACCTTTTAAAAGGAATATTAATTAGCTATTAGCTCCCTAATATATATTATACTAGGGACTAGGCTAGATATTACCTTTATAATCTTAGTAGTTAATAGATATAAATTAAACCTAAATTAGTTATATTAAATAATTATTAAGAGGATTTTCTATTACCTTTAAGGTATAACTAACTTATAGCTTACTTTTTATAAGAGTATCTTTCCTCTTATTAATTATAATAATACTAATTAGGCTAGTAACTAAGATACTTAATAGTTAATTATAAGCTATATTTTTAATATTAATAGCAGAGTAATAAGCTAGTTATTAAAATAATAGCCTATTATTATCCTATCTAGCTATAAGGTAGAATATATAAACTAGATGTAAGTTATAAAGGAAGCTATCTAGCTCTAACGCCTCCTTACTAAGCTAGACTTCTCTAAGGATACCTATTAGCCTACCGCCGTAATACTCTACTATAATAATTAGGGAGCTATTACCTTAGCTAAGAACCCCTAGTTCTATATATATATAAAGTATATTAATATCTAATATTATTATATATAAGAATAGGTTACTACTAGCGACGTTAAGCTAGAATATATTAGGACTAAAAGTAGGTAGCTAATAGCCTTATTGAAGCCCTCCCTAAGGATAAATTTATCCCCTTCTATAAGGCCTTAGGCCTAGAAGTACCGTAGTAGTAGGAGTTCTTAGTATAGTAAGGCTCTATAGGTACTCCTAGTAGCTTTATAAGCGCTCCCGTTATTAACTAAGGGATAGCTAGCTCTTAACTACCTACCCTTCTAGCCCTATAACTCTACGTTATAATATTAGAATATAAAATAGACTTTATAGGCCTATTTAACTCTATTATCCTTTTATATTCTAAGCTTAAATAGTAAGTTATACTACTAGCGACGTTATTTAGATACTAGATTATACCCGCTTATAAACTAATATTATAATAGATAAATTAACTACTTTCTTATAAAACTATTAGGCTTAGATTATAATATATATCTACTATAATCCTGTCTCTTACCCTACCTCTAATATAAAATAGAACTAGCGTAATATATTCCTAGATACTAATAAATATAGTACTTATAATAGCTTCTAGCGTAATATCCTTATAGGCCGTAATAGCCTCGCCGTCTTTACTACCTAGATATATACCTAGGTAGGATAAGAATAGGAAGTTAATAACTAGTACTACTAGGGAGCTATAATTCTCTATCCTAGTATTAATATTAATATTTTTAATTATAATACTACTAAAGATATAAATACTAAAATTAGGCCCCGTAAAGCCCTCCTCCCTACTTAGTATAAGCTTATCTAGTATATTAAAGGTAAGAAACGTACTATTAAGTTATTATAATATAAAAACTTTAATAGTATACCTTTATAAAATAAGTACGTCTTAGAAATAGTTATATAGATAGAATTAGTAACCCTATAACTATATCTACCTTATTAGGGTCTATCTAATCTATATCTAAAAGGGTTTTACTAAATTACTACTTTATAAGGGCTTCTACTACTATCTACCTCGCCTTTACGCCTCTTACCTAGCATTTAGTTAAGAAGGGGGATCTTAGATAGTAGGAATAAAATATAAGTTAGTTATACTACTATATTAATAAGGTACTTTATTTAAGTAGGAGTATTAAAATATATTAAAATAGGATATAATTAGTTAGACTAGCCGCGTACTAGCCGCGCGCTAGTACCCGTTTTAGTATCCTATATATTCTATCTCTCTCCACCTATATATCTAGTAATAAAACAACTATTACTATTCTACCTATTTCAATAATATATTCTACTTTATATAAGGAAAAGGCTATTATAGCCTATTACTTAAAAGACTAGTTAAGGGTTATACTATTAATATTAAAGATATAACCTAAGGTTAACTTATAAGTATTATAATTACCTACCTAGTTAGAATTAATATACTTAATAAGGTCTTATAAGGAGCCTTAGAATATAAGCTAAAATTTAATTATAATATATAAATATTAAAAGATATACTTAATAGCTAATTAATATAACTTATTAGGGTTAGTAGTATAATAGCTAATAGTTAATACTACGTAAGTAATATTAAGCTAAGTTTTTAGTATAATATATATAAGAGATCTTATAGATCTCTTTATTAATATTATTATAAAGGAAGGCTATCTTAATATCTATTTACTTTAAATCCTAGTTTATAATAGCTATTAAAGTAAAGATAGCCTTATAATTTATAAGTTTTATTATTAAGGTAAAAGTCTTATTATAATTAATACCTTTATATTATTTAAATAAATAAATAACTTAGTATACCTTATAATATATAACCTATCCTTAAGGGTTATACTGAAAGGTATAAACCTATTTACCTCTTAAAGTATATTTACTTATAAGTAGATTAATAACCTTTTAAGTATTATTTTCTTATAAGGATTTAACTTTATTATTTATCTTAAGGCTTTATTAGATATTTAAATTATCTTCTACTACCTATTAATAGGGTTTTAACTTAAATAGTTTAATTTTATTAATATTAATAAAGAGTATAAGGGCTATTATAACTAGAGGGTCTAATAATAAGTCTTATATATCTAGTAGAGCTAGCTTAGGATAATTATATATTACCTATTAAATAACCTATTCTTCCCTCCTAATATATTCTACCTTATAAGTACGGGCTTATTATTAAGTAGGAGTTATAGCTTATTAAATAGGGTTAATATTATTTTAAATATCCTACTTCTTATTATTCTCTCCTAGAGTAGATATTTATAGGCCCTTATTTAGCTTAAAGTTTAATTACTACTACTTATTAAGATTAATATACTAAGGGTATTTCTCTTTAAAATAGATATTATTTACTTATATAATCTATTATGTTATAAGGTTTTATAACTAAGAGATATAATCCCCTTTATAATTAAGGAGGTAGTATTTATTACTCTTATCTTTTAACTTCTTTTAAATATAGTATAAGGTATAGGCTATTAAGCTTATTATTTAAAGGTATAAAAGCTTTAGTAGGTATTTATATTATACTTTATAAAGAGTCTTTCCTAATTTAGAGTTAAGAGATTAAATAGTAAGGTACTTAATTATAAATATAATCTTAGGCTAGAAAGATTTATTATACTTAAAGTTAAGGAGTATTAATTATATCTTATATAATAATATCTACTTAAAATACTCTATTATCCTATTTATTTAAGGGTTCCTAGGTATTATAACTTTATAATAGATACCTTAGTCTTTAAGGTAGTTAATAAAGGTATAACTTATATATTTTAGCTAGCGATAAGATCCACCTATATATAGTACTAGCTATAAACCTATTATTTACTAATAGAGCTAAGAGGTCTTTAATCTAAATATAGTTAGAATAAAACTAGGACGTTATATAGTAGTAGAGCTTATAATATAGAGTTTCTTAGTATCTATAATAATACCTACCTTAGTTCTCGTTAGTAGTATTAGCTTAATATATAAGAGACTCTAGGTTAAGAGATAGAAGGTATATTAAGTAGAAGGGATAGAATAATAGGCTAGGGCTACCCCCCCTTAGCTAGGAGAACTATAGCTACGCGTAGGAGTAGGAGTAGTAACCCTATAATTATAGAGGTATAGCCGGCGGGATTACATAATCTACTTTCCCTTATAAGTAGATTACTATATAGCTTAGTATTAGGAAATAGTAATATAATAGTAGTAATAAAGTATATTTATACCCCCTAATAACTATAATAGCTCCCTCTTATATATTAGAAAAGGATATACGGTAATTCTTAATAAGAGTATTATAGGCCTTCTACTAGGCTACCTAGCTAGGAGTATAGTAGTAATTAAGGCCTATATATTATAGGTTAAATAGATAAGGATATTATAATACTAGATAATATGAAAAAGGAGTAGCTAGGGTAGTAATAACTAGTAGAAGGGTTAAGGATACTACTTAAATTAATTAAACTATATAAGGAAGGGTAAGAGGGTAATTAAGGGGAATAGACTTTATAAGGAGTAGTATTAAGAAATATTATAAAGGAAGGGGCGAGGCCCTAGTAAGAGAAAGGAGTATATAAGTATTAGGATCTAATATTAGGGAGGAGTAGAGTATAAGGGAGAGGATAGTATATAGTATTTAAAGGCCTAGAAGTATTATAATAGATAGGGTAGGTAAGAGAGGTTTTCTTCTATATATTACGGTTTCCTCTTAATAAAATAGAGTTAGAACGCCCTTAGTAATTCTAAGTAGCTAGATAGTAGAGTATAAATATGAATATAAATATAAATACTTATATATTTACCTCTATTATTAATATAAAAGTAATAAATATTGTAGTTTAAATACTTATAAATTACTTTAAACTACTAAAATAACTAGCAAGTATTACTCTTATACTTAAGGTAAATAATAATTAAGATATAAGTAAAATTATCCTTAGATATTATAAAGTATTAGTTCCCTTTAAAACCTATTTAATTAAAGGGGCTAATAATAATATTATAAATAAATTCTATTAAATACTCCCCTAGTTAAATAGTATCTTTATAAGGTACTACCTTCTAATAGCCTTAGATATAGTATTTATATATAAGTTTACTAGAAATAAGCTTTAAAAAACTAATCTTAATTAGTATAATTAATAATTTATTAATACTTTATTATCTAAGATACCTTATATAAGTATATTATAACTATTAAACTTAGTTTAAGAGTTTAAGAAGGCTAATATAATTATCTTAAAGAAGCCGAAGAAAGAGGACTACTTAGAGCTGAAGTTATACTATCTAATTACTCTACTTAATACCTTAGGGAAGGCGCTAGAGGTAGTTATTATAAAGAAGCTAGGCCACCTTATAAAGGAATATAGGCTACTACCCCTATAATAGATAGGGGTAAAGAAGGGAAGGTTAATAGTAATATCCCTTAAGATAATAATAGAGGTAGTATATATAATATAAAATTATAATAAATTTAATATAATAAGTATACTATTATTAAATATTATAAGGGCCTTTAATAATATCTCTTATAAAAGGTTACTTTATAACTTAAAAAAGAAAGGGGTCTTAACCCTTATTATAAAGTAGGTATAAAGCTTTATAATAAAAAGAGTTATAATAATTATACTAGGCTAGGAGATAAATAGGATAAAGATAGTAGAGACTAAAATTCCTTAAAGATCCGTAATATTATTATTATTATTTTAATTTTTTAACTCCCTACTTATAAAAGAATATATAAGGATAAAACTCTAAGTATAAATTAAGGGCTTTATTAATAATATTTACTTAATAATATATAATAAAAGTATTAAGGAGAATTATAAGATCTTAGTAAAGGTATATAAGATATACCTTTATTAAGTAAATATATATAAGGTAACCTTTACCCCTTATAAGTATAAACTAGTCTATTTATTAAGGAGCTTAAAGAGGTTTAATATAAAGGTAATAATAGACCTTAAAGTAGTAGTAGTATACTTTAAAGTATTAATATAGGTCCTTAGACTTTATATTAATAATAAATTAAGGTAGGGCTTATATATTAATAAAATAAGGTTAAAGATAAAGATATAAAAGCTAGCCCTATTAATTATTACTAGCTTAATATAAGGTATTATACTTAATAAGATAAGATAAATATATAATATTATAATCTAGCTAGTAATAAGTTATATAATAGAGATATAATATAACTTAAAGGGGATATTAAAGGTAAAGAAGGTAAATATTATAATATTAGAGATTATATAAAATAGGTATTTAAAGATAGTATTTAAGGCCTTTAAAGTAATTAATATATAAGTATTAAAAGTAGAGTTAAGGGTCCTATTAATAAGGATAAGCCTTAACTAATTAATTTTATAAGTATTAATAATATAAGGGATTTATCTACTAATTAAAGAAGGGAATATAAGGATCTATTATAAGCTAAAAGGGAAGAGGGGAAGAGAGAGGAGGGTTATAAAGATTCTAATAAAAGAGAAGTAGTCTTAAGTAAGGGGAGCCCTTTAAGTAGTAATAAGGGGAGGGGATATTAGAGTAATAGACTAGAGCCCTAAAAGTAGGGAAATAATAAGGAGGGATAACCTTACCCTTAAAGAGATTAGGAGGTAAGTAGAGGAGAAGTAGAAAGAGAGGTAGCTAAGATATTAGGAGGATATCCCTAACTATATAAAGATAGTAGTATAAAAAGGAAAAGTTTAAGAGATAAGAGTTAACCTTTATTTAAAGCTTTTTAAGGCTAAGAGCTCTATAAATATCTAGTTATATATAGAGAAGATAGGACTACGCGCCTTCTTATATAAAAGGAGGATATTTAAGGTTAATAGTACTAGTTATAAATATAAATAGAAGTATTAAGATATTAAGTATATATTTATATTCTACCCTAATATTATAATTATCGCTATATAGCTAGTAGCGTAGAGAGCGGAAGCCTTCCGCAGGCACGTCTTAGGCCTATAAGAAGCTTCCCTTCTCTATAACCTTTACTACTTTACTATATTATTAATTATAGTTATAATATATAGTAGTAATACTATATTAGCTACTATTAGTACTATTAACTACTAATAAGCCGTATATAGTCTACTAGCTATTATAGTACTAGCTATCTATAGTACTAGCTATCTATAGTACTAGCTATCTATAGTACTAGCCTTAAGGTATAAGTCCTTATAAGTCTTCCGCACGCTATTCTATTTAATACTCGTTTAAGCTAGTTAAAGAAGCCTTCCGTAACTACTATAGAAGCCCTTTTAAAAGTCGTGATTAATGAGAGCCTTATTTATTACCTATTACTACCTCCTAATAGTATTAGGATCTCGTTAACTTATTAGGATTTTCGGAGAAACTTTAGTAATTTACTAAGTAAATTTAGATGTTTCCTATATATTTCCCCGCTTACTACTTATCCTTATCCTAGCTACTAATAGGGAAACCCTTATCCTTACTTTTTAATTATATAATTTCATTAATACTAGATATTATTATACTATTATTATTAATAATATTAGCCGTTTCCTAATAACACTTATTATTAACGGGAATCTTAGACTATTATAAACTAACTATATCTCTTTTAATACCTTATAAGAATAACGGCACCGTACTAGGTTATTATCTTTAGAACCTAGTCTTTTTAATATTAATAAACTATCCTAGCCTACTAATTAGGCTATTAATAAAAGCTAATTCCGCGTAGTAAATTATCGTTTTAAGAAAGCTACTATATTTATAAGGTACTATCTATAGTAGCCTCCTTTAGTACCTACCTCCCTAATAGGGACCTTAATCTATTTACTATTACGGTTAACCTTACTAATACTAATAGAGTCTACTTTATTCTCTATAAATACTAGAGTAACCTTAGTAGAAGAGGCTATCTATAATCACTTAATAGGACTAGAACTTCCTAGTCTACTAGAGCCTTTAGATATAGTAGATAATAGGGGAAATAATAATAGTAATACTAGCTAGGCGAATATACCTATTAGAGGTTTTATAGTTAAATAGTTTAATACTATATCTACTTTCTTTTAAAGCCTAAATAATAGAGCTAGTAGACGTTAGAACTAGCCTATTAATTAGCCTACTATAGGGCTAGCTATAAACCCTACTATTATAGTAGGTACCCCTTAGTTTAGGCCCCGTAATATTAAGTATTTTAATCTAGATCCTAATATACCCCTAGTAAAAGTTAAAGATAGCTATAATATTTATTGTAATATTTTTAGCTTTACTAATAGAGTTAAAGTAAAAAGCTACTATTATAGATCTAACTCTTATATAGTTAAATCTAGACTTATATTTACTTAGGAAAGCTAATAATTAGTTTACTAACTAATTATTATATATTATATATATTAGGTTATAAAATAACCCTACTAGTATTATTAAATAGTATATAGCTTTATAGGAATATTTTTAAGACTCTCCTAGTAAGTCTCTTAATCTACTAGAAAATATCCGCTATATAGTAAAGGACGCTTAAAATTAATAGGATCTAGCTAACTATATCTCTAGTATTATCCTAAATAGTAAAAACGCTAATATTACTATTATAGAGTAAGCCTAAGTCCTCCTAGTATTTAAATATATAGACGGATAATTATGTTAGGATCTATTATTACTAACTAAGGAATTAATAATTAAGGGCCTCCTTAAAGAACTTAGATATAGGAAGGATACTTAATTTAATATTTATAGAAATAAGGGCCTTATTAAAAAAGGCTTCGAGATAAAGTAGGATAGTTATTATAATAATTAACGAGATCTTTAATTAGGTTAGTATACTTCTTATTTAAATTATCCTTTATACTAATTTAGTAGTAATAGTTTTAATTATAATAGTAGGCCCCTAAGGCTAAACTATAATAATTAGAATACTTAACTATTTATACTATTTATACTATTTATACTATTTATACTATATAGAAATAATTAAAGAAACTTTAATAATAACCCTTAATAGGCTTAGATCGCTAGTCCTTAATAACCTCTATAGATTATAAACGGAAACGCGTTACCTAGGTAGAGTTAATACTAAAACTATAACCTAGGTTAAGCCTATCTACTAAACGCTTTAAATAGTAATTACTTATATAAGCTATATAATTAGGCGTAGTAATAGCCCCGTACCTACTAGGCTACTATTAAGGATAGGAATCCTTAGGAAGAGCCGTATAATAAGTAGGTAATATATAATACTTATAAGGATAAGTACTATTAGTCTATAAACTAGACTAACCCTAGTCTAGGTTAATACCTAGATGATTCTTAGGAATATAGTTAAGATCCTAAAAGTTATAAGGGTAATAATACTATTAAAACCTATTTTCTATTAATCCCGTCTAATAAAGCCTTTACTTATTAGATATACTCTAATATATTCTTATCTAATAATACCTTATATAATTATATTCGCTATAATTATTATATAATAAGGGCCTTAATTACTATTATAACATTATCTAAGGTAGTCAAAGTTAGTAGTTCCTATTAAAGCCTTCTATAGGCTTATTATTTAAAATACTTCTAAATAGACTACTTTAGGAGGATATACCTTTAAAGGCTTTTATTTTATTACTACTTAGATTAGGTTTACCCTAGACCTTAACTATCCTCTATATAAACTTTATATAAATATAGGTTATATTATAAGCTTAATAGATAGGAAGTTTCTATTATAATAGTTCCTATAAGCTAAAATCTCTAAAATACTAATACTTATAAAGGTAAAAGGTATTAATAGTAAAAAATATAATATTAATAAATATACTACGCTACTAATATATATCCCTAGGGGTAATAGTACTACCTTTATTAAGAGAGAATTATATATTATTAATAACCTTTTAGTAAAGGCGTTAATTAGGGTTAATATCCTTAAACCTAAAGGTATTATTATTAACTTTAAGAGGAATTTAATAATAATATATTCTTATTAAAACCTTAAAGTCCCTATTAAAGTCTCTAGTAAAGGAACTTATATTAATACTATAGTATTTAGTTAGGCTAATATTATTATTAGCCCTTATAATAATAAATAAGTTTAAATTATAAGCCCCTATTATTAGTTACTTAATCTTTTAAAGGATTAAGACTTAATCTTTAAGCTAGATAAGCTAGAAGACCTCTCTATCTACGCTTATATTATTAATTATAAGATATCTTATATCTTTATTAGGAATAATACTAATAGTAAAATTAAGTTAGCTAAGAATAGGAGACTTAGCTAGGTTACTAAGTATAATACTCCTAATTATTTCCTTATAGAAGCCTTCTATAGTAACCTTACTATGTTATAATATGCTTTCATTAGTAATTGATATAGCTTATCGTAATCCACTTCGGGCGCTAAGCCTGATATAGCTTAGTTTAGATAGGTAGACTAGACGTCTTAACGTCTAGAGAATAACAGCTCTTATAACCTATAAATTATACCGGTTTATTCGTGCCTTAATATCTAGTAGTAATACTAGAAGATCCTAAATAGATACACCGAGTTATCTATTTAGATCGGGTCTTTTTATTAGTAATTAACTATTCTTAAGGGGATTACGGGGTATAAAAGTCGCTTCCGCTCCATTCTATCCTATTACCCTATTAAAAGATTTCTATTTATTAGCCTTAATAATCCTATTCTTCTTTATTCTATTCCCTATACTTCTTCTAAAAACTAGAGGTAAATCCAGAGCTAGAAAGCCCTCTACGTTATTTAACCTAGCTTAATCTACTATTATAACTAATTATAATACTCTTATTCTTACCTTCTACTTATATGATTTCCTCTCTATAGAACCTGAATAAGTAAACCTAATTAACTATCCTAATTAGTACCTTATTAAGTATCTTACTTAGAATAGTCTTAGACTAGCTTAGTATAGCTTAAGAGTAGTAGCGGATCTTAAAAGATCGACCTAGCCTAAATCCTAGTAGTCTAGACTAGAACTAGAGATATTTCTAGCTACTCTACGGGATTCTAAGCGAGGTACTAAGACTGCCTAGCGTTTATTAAGGGCCCCTCTATCTACTAGAACCCTAGATTCTAGAATAACCCTAATAAGGATGGCTAAATAAATTAAATTAGGGAGGAATAATTTAGGCCTTAATAATCTAGTTAACCTACCTAAATCTATAAAGGTAGCCTAGGGTAAATCCTTAGTAGTAGCTAGGAAATAAGTTATACCTTATCTAGGCACGGCTAAATATATTTCTAGGTAGATTAAGGAAGCTATAGGAATCTAGAAGAATTTAGGAAATATAGGGTATTTAAAAATGGTATATTAATAAGACTATATTATAATACTAACTATTATAAGATAATTAATTAAGAGGACCCTAGGATATAAAGCCCTATTTCTTTAGGAACTAATTAGTAATATTAACATAGGGGCTATTTAGGCCGTCTACTAACTCTTATTAGAAGCTAAGAAGAAGTCTTTCTAGTTAGAAGCTAAGTAATAGCTTCTTAGCTACCTATACTCTATTATTAAAAATAAAGAAATTTTCTAGGAGTAGCTAAATAAATTATATAATAGGCCTAGTAAATAGGGTAATCTTAATCTTTCTTAATAAGTAATTAAAGAGGTTACCTCTAGCTATTATCTATTACTTATATAGCGTAACCTAGCTCGCCCTCTAGGAAGAGGATTATAAGCTAATAGAATCTAGCGTCTAATATTAGATAAAGCCCGTTAGGAATAAAAAGACCCTTTTAATTAAGAAGTTAAAGAAGATCTAATAAGAGTATAATATAGTAGGTCCCTACTTCCTCCTAGCTTTAAACTAATTATAGCTAGTGTACGGGGTCAAAATACCCTAGTACTACCCTATTAGGATACCTAGCTAAAGACTTTTATTCCTTACTAACCTTTTATAAAGGATTAGCCTAGAGTATTCTAACCTAATTACTATTAATAAGAACTTAAGTTATAATATCTTTTAATAGAATAAAATAAGTTAGTATAATTACGCGCGAAGGTTACCTAATAGGAAGTAGAACTCCGTTATAATTAAAATTATAACCTTAGCCCGGAACCTAGGTTTATTTCTTAGGAAAATCATTAGTTAGAGTTAATATTAGGGTATTATAATAGACCGCTTAGGGTTAGATATCTAAATCCTCTTTAGGACTTTCCCTAAGAATTTAAACTAGACCTACCCTAAAATTATATTAATAGTTATAATTATTATTAATATAAGGACCTTAATAAATATCTACCTTAACTAAGGGAGTATAAGGAGTGAAACCTTTAACCCTAAGAAATTATAATATTTAATCTTAAAAAATACTCCGTAGCCTTCTTTATCCGCCGCTTTTATTATATAGTAGAATTAGAAGGTAGTAGTCTAGTCCTTAGAGTGCTCCCTATATATCTAGAAGGGGATACTTTAGAATAGTATAATAGCCTTTTTATAAGGGTCCGCTAAGAAATAAATTATAATTTAACTATTTAGGAAGATAAAATTCTTTAAGAATATTAGCTTAATTAATTTAAATTAATAAAGGAAGCTAAGAAAATAAAGTTCTATTTTAATTAATTATTACTTACCCTTAGTTAATATCTAACTTAAAAGACTAACTACTTATATAATATAGGTATTAGTAATAAGGATATAATTATTAGATATTTATAGTAAGGCCTTAAGCTAAACCTAGTACTTATAACCCTAATATAGGAAGAAGGGGATACCGTAGAAAACTTTAATAGGCGAGTCTGAAATAATAAGGTAGTAGCTAAGCGGGTTTATAAGATAAATAGACCCTATTAGAAACTAGTAGTACCTCTAGCATTATAAGTAATATCCCTAGCCTAAGTCTAGTAATTATTTAGTAATCTAGCGGCTAAGGGGATTATCTAGTTAGCTAACCCTAAGGTTATAGAGATAAAAAGATATCCTTTAAAAAAGATAATAGCTAATAACTAATAACTTAAAAGGACCCTACCTTATCTTTACTAGTATTATAATAGAAATTATTAGGATAGTAATTATAATAATAAAAAGAAAAAGTCTTTAAAGGTTAAGCTAGAGGAGGAGATAAATATTAACCTAACTAATAAGGATTATTATAATATAGATAATAATCTAGATCCGTATAATCTAGAGACCTATATAGCTTTAGAGATCCTTACGGACGAGGAGTTATAGGGGGAAGCCTCTTAGGGCCCCTAACTAGTAGTCGGGGCCTATTAGAGGGTAATAACTCCACTAATAGCTTAAATATTACTACTAGAAAAACTTTAGAACTATCTTATCTTAATAACCTTACTATTTTATCCCTAAGGGGATTAGAACCTAGTATTTTCACCTTTCCTACTATACTAACGGGAGTTAGTATAGATTTTAGGAAATTCTCTAGCGTTATATACTAGTATATTAGTAAAGATAGTAGAATACTAGAGTTTTATTTTAATAAGTATTACCGTCTAGTATTCTTTAAAGGTTATAGTATCTACCTTATAGCTAGGGGGAAAAGGCTTTAATATAGGGGAGTTAGTTCTAGGGAGTTATTATTACGAGACTATATTAAGGTAGATATTAGGATATATAGTTTAACTAAGGAACCTATTAAAATATCTAGAAAAATCTATATAATTTCTAGACTCTTATATAATATAATTATTAGTACGGATATTATAAAATTAAATATAGTTAATATCTAATAGGGTAAATACTAGGATCTCGCTATAATATACTAAACCCCTGTTCTAATTAGAGTTGCCTCTAAATTAGATCTAATTCTAAGGATCTACGCTAATATCTAAGAATGTATAATAATATTAATACTACTAATTAAACTAAAAAGGCTAAGGGTCCTAAAATATAAAAAAGTTAATATCTATACTAACTTAGTAGTAATACTAGACTCTAGGATAGGATAAAATATACCAATTAAATACTACCTATTAGTAATAAACTATAACTACTTATTTAAACCTCTACTAAAGGTTGATTTCTAGTTAGGAACCTTTATATTAGGTATTTAAGCGGTAGTTAGTAATAATCCCTAAGCCTACCTAATAGTAAATTTTAGTTAATACTCTATTAAAATCTATAAGGGATAGCTACTAGGTAGACTATTAATATTATAAGAATTAGTAAAGCCTATAAAGGTAGATTTCTACTTTACTAATATTTATACTAGTAAATTCTAGGATAAACCTAATATACCTTATATAGTAGATCTCCTAGAGGAGGTAGTAATTCTAGAAGTAGATATCTCTACCTATTAGGGGCCCGAATACTAGGAATATATTAAAAAGGTACTTAAAAAGTATAAGACACTTTTTTAAAATAGCCTAGGAAAGTTTAATAATAGTATTAAGATATTAATACCCTTTAAGGATAAAATTAACGTAGCGGGATTAAAGTAGAACCCTTATAACCTTTCTTAAAGGGATTATAAGGCTATAAATTTAATCCTAGACCCCCTAGTAAAGTAGGGCTAAATTAAAAAGGTTCCTTTAGGGGTACTATCTACTATATTATTACCGGCCTTTATAGTATAGAAGAACGGGAAGCTAAGAGTAGTAGTAAATTTATATAAGGTTAATACTAAGCTCTACCTAGATATATATCCCCTCCTAAAATAAGATATAATCCTAGGAGTATTTAGTAGATTAGTAATATTCTCTTTTATTAACCTTATAAAAGGGTTTTTTTTAATAGGGTATACGCCCTTTAGACTAGTAGAAGATAATATTTATTAGCCCCTACTAGGGTTAGGAATAGCTAAAGGTCTTTATAATAGGGTTAATAAATACTCTAAGTTTCTTCTAATATTAGATAGAAATACTACTATCCCTATACTTATAATAATTTATTCTGGTATATATTAACGACGTAATAATCTTTTTAGCTACTCTTAATAACTATCTTAAGTACTTAGACTAAGTCCTAGGGCTACTAGAGAAAAGTAGTATTATATTATCCCTAGTAAAATATTATTTTACTTATCCTAGTATTACCGCTTTAAGATATTATGTCTCTAGACTAGGTTTAAGTATTATAGAAGAGAAAGTTAAAGCGGTTTAAAATATAACTTTCCTAATAAATCTTTAGGAACTTAAAACTAGACTAGGATTTTTTGGCTACTATTAAAAATTTATTAAATATTACGCTATAATAGCTCGACTTCTTATTAGACTAAAGATGGAAGGCTTTAAGGGTAGCTTAAATAAGGGTTATCCCTAGAGGAATTATATATAAAAGAAATATCTATTAATAGATACCTCTAGCCCTTTACTAGTAAAGTTATTACTATTAAAATTAATAATAAACCCTAGCGAACCTAAAGAACCTAACGGATCTAGGTTTAAATCTAGGTAGTTATATACTAGCCCCTAATACTATAAAGTATAAGAAATACTTAAGGATAAACTATATAACGCCTCTACCTTAGTATTCCCTAACTTTAGTAAGCCTTTTATTCTTTATATAGATGGTAGTAAAGAGAAAGGTTATAGAGCTACGCTATACTAGATTAAGTCTAATAGGGTAGAAAGGCCGATCTTATTTCTTTCTAAAGACCTTTTAAATGCTAAAATAAGATATTAGGCTATAGAATTAGAGGCTAGTACTCTAGTCTAGGCCCTTATAAAGCTTTCCTAATTCTTTAATGACGGCGATTTTACCGTTATTACTAACTATACTATATTAAAATTAGTACTATAGAATAAGATAAATAGATAGCGGTCTACTAGGCTAAATAAATAGGCGCTATATTTATTAACGTTCTAACTAAGGATAAAAATTATCTACTAGGTAGGGAAATCCTATAAAAATGCTAATAGCCTTTTAAGACTTCCTACTAAGAAACCTAATCTAACTAATATATTCCTAGTAGTAGTTATCTAGGCTAAATAAGATTTTCTTAAGGAAATCGCGTCTACCTTACTAAAAGACCCTTATTTTAGGCGGATCTATAAGTAGGTCTAGAAGTAGGTCTAGGAATCCTAATAATTAGAAATAGGGTTAAAGACCGTTTACTAAGTATACCGGCTTAATATTAATTCTTAACTATTATATATAGTTAGCTATCTAAGGCTAGACCGCTTATATATTCCTAAAAAACTTATAAGGAAAATCTTAGAATATAGATATAATTATTATATATATAGAGGTATTTATTATATTTATAACCGCCTACGTAGTTTAGTATATTTTCTAAAGATATATAAGGTTATCTAAGGTTATATTAATAGGTATCTAGCCTACTAACTATCTAAGCCTTCTAGATAACTATTATATAGGGAACTCTAACCCGTAGGGTTATCCTAGTAGCCGCTAGAAGAATTATTAATAGATTTTATTACTAGCCTTCCTTTAACTACTAGTAGTTATAATTCTTTACTTATAGTAATAGATAAGTTTTCTAAGTTTATTTATCTAATACTAGGTAATAAAATTAATTTAGCGTAAGACTAGGCTAATAGATACTTTAATAATATCTATAAAACTTAGGGTATACTAAGCCGTCTTATTTTAGATAGAGACCTAAAATTTATTAGTACCTTCTAGAAAACCCTATTTACTAGATACGGAGTTTCCTTAGGAATAACTACTATTTACTATCCCGCCGCTAATAGCTAGGCTAAATAAATAAACTAAATAGTAGAGATAGCTTTATATTACTTATTAGTTAGCTAGTATAAGGAAAACTAGGATACCCTTCTAATAGAAGTTAAGTACGCGTTAAATACTTTAGAGAATACTAGTATAACTATAATACCGTTTAAAGTTTTATATAAGGTAAAGCTAAGAGGATTCTTATTATCTATAGTATTAGAATCTAACTCTACGGCCGGAATTTTTTTTTATAACTAAGAAACTATTAGGAATAATATATTTAATACTATTAAATTAGCCTAGGCTAAAATAGCTTATAAGTAGGATTTAAAGTATTATATATTAAACCTATCTAGATATACTTATTTAAAACTAGTAAAAATAGAGGACGCTAGGTACTATATCCCTAAAAGTTCGTCCCTTACTACTAAAAAGGTAGGGCCTTATAGAATTTTATAAAAAATAAGCCTACTCGCCTATAAGCTAGAGCTTCCTCCTAGTATAGTAAAGATTTACCTAGTTATCTTAGTTATCTATCTTAAATAATTAAAAGCTAACCCGTATAATTAAGATATACCCCTACCTCTAATTATTATCTAAGGTTAAGAAGAATTTATAGTAGAAAGAATAATTTAAAAAGAAAAACGGGGTAGGTAAAACGGGTATTAAGTTAAGTGGAAAGGTTATAAAGAGGATACTTATAAGCCTACCTAGAGGCTTAAGGAAGACGTACTAGACGTTATTAAAAAAATTAAGAAGTCTTACACTCGCTAGGATAGGGGTTAAAGAATCTATATCTATACTAAGATGTTAAATTAGTAAATAGTAATAAAATGGAGGCTTCATAAGAAAATTGCTATTAGATAAAAAATAATAATAATTACTATTAGGTAAAAAATGCTGTAATAGCTAAAAATACTGAACGGGTACTCTTATACTTAGCGTTAATATACATTCTTTTACCTATACCTTAGTTTAAACTATAACTTATTACTTATAATAACGGATTATTATACTACTATTACTATTAAAGTAAGGTCCTTACTACGTTAGTTTTATAACTATAAAGAAGATAAATATTATTATTATTAACTATCTAAGGCGTAGATTAAGGCCTACCTAGTAGACTAGTTAAGGATTAGGGTTAATAAGGGCTATATCTAGCGCTTCCCTACTACGGACTTCTATAAATTTAGACTATCTACTAAAAAAATCTTAAATATCTACTTAACGCTTCTAGCCTACTTTAAATATAAAGATTAGAAACTAAACTCGCTAAGATTATAGACTACTTAATAGGAGATTAACCTATCTACCTAAACTAGTATTTAGACGCCGCGGTATTAATATTCCTTTAATATAATATTTTTAAAAAACTATTACCTTTATATAACCTTATCTATCTAGTTCCTAATAGCCGGTACCTCTCTTTCCTACTTTAAGGAATTCTAAGGAAATCTGCCTAGAAAGTATAAATCTAGCGGGCCTAGTAGCTAACTAGAATTTCCTTAAATATAGCTATACTAGTAGTATATAACGAAAACCTGTATTAGGTAAAAGAAGATATTATTTAATATCTATTTATACCTCTAGTTATATACTCTAAGGATTATAATAACTACCCTTAGGGAGCCGTATTTATACTAATATAAGAGTAGACTTAGGAAGAAGCCTAAGTCTAGTTAGAAACTCTTAAAAGATTCTAAGTATTTAACTTTATTACTACTAAAGCGGCGGTTAGTCTTTAGAATAGGGTTAAAAACTTTTCCTTTTAAGACCCTAATAACTACTTAGAACTATATCTAAAAGCTCCTCCCTCTTAAGTCTTTAGAATTAACTAGGATCTTAGATACTTAAAAGATGGCGTTATTAAGGTATTAAATAAGAATATAGGGAAAAGAAAAATAATAATAGTAAATCTAACCTTAAACATTTTCAATTCTATTAATAGCTTAGAGGAATACTAGGAAAGGGGACCTAGCGTATTATTAGATATTAACTGGGACGTAGAGTTAGGAAGTGTAAGTAGCCTATTATTAAGTATCGACTAGGAAGTAAACTCGAGAAACGACGACGATCTTAGGATAAATAGTAGGGGGTCTAAAAATATTAACGCTATAGAATTTAGGTAGGATAAAAGTAGCGGGGGGTCTAAAAATACTAATATTATAGAATTTAGGTAGGATAAAAGAAGGTAAACTATAAAGCTTAGTATAGAGGATACTAGCTAACTTTATACTATACCTATAGGTAAACTTAAGGAGTACGCTAAGATTATAGATGAGGATATAGCTATTACCTATTATAATCTAGAAGGCCGTATTAAAAGGGAGGTCTATAATAGGAAAAATACTAGGGAAAAATTTATAAGCCCGAAATTATAAGAATAGGTAAATTATAATAGCTACCCTAAGTAGCTTATAATAAACATATTTCCTAATAAAGTTATATAAGACCTAGCGGCGGAAATTAATAGAGATCATTTTATAGTATATTATTAAGTGTTTATAGTCCTACTAGATTTTTAGGCTTTCTAGGCTATACGTCTTAATGTTAAAAAGTAGAGCTAATTCTAGAAATTAAATTTTAATACTAATAGATAGCTTACGGGTAATTTTTAACCGTATAAGGCTCCTACCCTTATAAAGGATAATAAAGGCTAATTCTGATTTATAATATAGAACGGTTTTTAACTCTATAGAGATATAGGGGAAAGAATAGGAAAGAGTAGAAAAATTAGCGTAAGCTACTAGAAATTTACTAAGGAGAAGTAGGTCCCTAGTACGTCGAAAAAAGATTGGGTATAGGTTCTAGGGGACCTCTATCCTATATATATAATGCCTACCGATTAGGGTAAGCTAAATTTAGGAATACTAAGGCGGTTAAGTCTAGAAAATATAAAGGTTTCCTAGTATTAGATATAAAGTCCGGATTACTAATATTCTAAAAGAAAGGAAAGACTAAAGGTAAGGTGGCTAAGTCTATAATAGATAAACTAATAGATTCGTTATTAAAATAAAGGGCCGTCCTAAATTTAGAGTAAATTTAACTAAGTCTACTAAACCTACCTAAGTTTCTAAAAGTAAGAATCCTAGAAAGGTATAAAGCACGACTATAAAAGTAGGTAGATAATCTTAACTAACAGGTAATAGAACTCTAGGTACTTACTATATTTATGGATAAAAAGGTTAAGGCCTTAACCCTTTTTAGGTTATAATAAGACTAGTCACTATAGCTACTATCTAATAAATTTAACGAACTTACTATTACTAATAACGACGCTATTAAAGAATAATACGAATTAGATATTAATAAGATTTTAGAGAAGTTAGATAATATAGTAGTTACTCTAAGTAAATAATTCCCTACTCTAGAAGCCCTAGTATTAGAGTATAATCTAGATAGTAAAACTACGACCTAAAACCTTAGAAATTAGCTTAATTAAGAGGATTATATTAAAATGGATAAGGATAATAGGTTATTATAATAATAGCTTAGGACGAGCTTTTTTATAACGGCGGGAGATATTATAATATACTTTTATTAGTAATTAATATAGCTTAGTATAATCTACTTCGGGCGCTAAGCCTAATATAGCTTAGTTTAAATAGGTAGACTAGATGTCTTAATGTCTAGAGAACGACAGCTCTTATAACCTACAAATCATACCAGTTTATTCGTGCCTTGACATACTACCTAGCCCCCTAAAAGGGCTAAGGTAGCTAACTAGGTTAAAACTAATCTCTAATATCTTATTACCGCTACTATAGTATTTATAGTAATAGTACCTACTACTACGGCCCTAGAGATAGAGTCTTCTACGGCCCTAGAGATAGAGTCTTCTTACCTATTAGGTATAATAAGTAGTCTACGGCACCCCTTAAATAAGGGCCTTATTAGGGGATATTATTAATAAATACCTAAACCTATAATAAGATACTAGGATTATAATATATATCCTAGAGTCTTAATAGATAGATATCCCGCTCGTAGATAACTAGCTAGAAATCTATAAACCTAGCTAGGCTAGGGTCTATCCCCTAGGGAAGGTAGATAAAGAAGTTATTAATAATGAATTTAATAAGTTATATAAATAGGATAGAATAGACTAGATAATAGAGTTAACCCTATTTTTATTTCTATATTTTATAGTCTAGAAGTAATCTATAAATAGCCTTTATAAAGGTTATATAGTAGTAGATATTAGGGCCTTAAATAAAATTACTATACTAGATATATATCCTATCCTATTATAAGCTAAGATATTAGCTCTACTAAAAGATACTACCTATATTAGTACTATTAACGCGGCGAGTTTCTTTTATTAATAGTCTATTAATAAGTTATATTATTATTATCTTATAATAGCTAGTTATTAAGGCTAAGAGTTATTTAATATCCTAGTTATAAGATACTATAACTCCCTAGCCTATATATAATATATAATAGATAGAATTCTCTAGCTATTTTAGTATTTCTATTATATATATATTAATAATATTATTATCTTTTTAAGATCTCTAGAAGAATACCTTAACTATCTTAACTAAGTATTCTAGGCTCTTAATAATATAAATATTTATTTATTACCTAAGAAATTATTTCTTAGCTTCCTATTAATCTACCTCCTTAGCTAAAAGGTAGACGCTCTAGGATTATTTATAATAGAAGAGAAATTAGCTACTATTATTAACCTATAGTTCCTAATTAACCTAATAGCCCTAGAATAGTACCTTAGTTTAACGGGCTATCTATATTAATATATTACCTTCTATACTACTATTATAAAACCCCTTTAGTTATAAAAGACTTATCTAAATAAGTCTATTTATAATACTACTATATTATAAGGGCCTTTATCTAGTATCTAGGGTAATACTTATCAAAAGTTAGCTTATAAAACTTATCTTAATAAACCTATATTAAAGGAGCTTAATATATTCTATTAACTCTAAAAACTATTTACTAGCCTAATAATTCTCTATTGTTTTAATAAAAAGATCTAACTATTTATAGATCTTAATACTAGTAAGGAGTTTAGGTTTAAAGCCTATATATATTATATTATTAGTCTAATAAAGGCTTTAATAAGGGATTTTCCTAGATAGAAGTCCTATTTATTAATCCTAGCTAACTAAACTAGAAATTACTAGGATTATCTAGGTAGTAAAGAAGATTAGGTATATAATTAAGGCTACTAAATAGGTAACTATTATTTATACTAATTATTTAGCCGCTATATTAATAGCCTATTAAATAAGTCTAAATATAACCTTAGTAGAAAAACTAAACCTTTATCTTATCTATACCTCTAAGTATTTATAATATTTTTAACTAGGTATCTACTATAAACCTAGAAAGTCTAATATTATTCTAGATACTCTCTCTAGGTTAATAACCCGTAAATACCTAGCTAATACTAGGGACTTACTTAAGGCTATACTAGTAAAGGTTTTCCTAGTTAGTCTAGTAGAAATAAGCTATAAATTTAAATAATATCTAATTAAGGGCCTTATTAAATTAGATTAGGCACGCTTAATATTAATAGTAAAGGATAATAAAGCCTTAGGTAGTAATACTACTAAGCTATTATATTAGATTATTAATAAATTACTCTACTTTAATAATAATAAGATAGGCCTTTATTTATATATCCTAACCTCCTTAGAGAAGGAAGTCTTCTAACTTACTTATAATAAGATAAGGTACCTAGGTTATACCTAGACTTATAAGCGTCTAATTAAGGGGCTTTATATCTATAATATAGTAAAGAAACTTTATAATTTTATCTATTATTATCTATATTATTAATTAAATTAGACCCTAAGATATTAGCTTTATAGGTCTTTATATTTAATTTTAACCCCTTCCTAGCCATTTTATATACTTATAATAGATTTTATTCTAGCCTTACCCTATTTAATTAACGGGTTTAACTTAATTATATTAATTACTAATAAATTCTTAAAGGCGATTACCCTAATTCCTAGTAAGAATATATAGTCTAGGAAAGACTAGGCTACTAAACTAATTAACCATCTCGCCCTATTAAATTAGGGCGTACTTAGAGCTATTATTTCTAATAGAGACTATAAATTTATTAGATAAATATAGAGGTAAATCTTCTTAATATTAAAAGTAAGCCTACTCTATTTAATAGCCTAGTATTTATAAGCTAATAGTATATCTAAATATATAAATTAAATAGCTAAGATAGCCTTATAATATTATATTACTACCCTAGATAATTCCTAGAAGTAGCCGTTAATTATTAATAGAATATCGGCCTTACTAAATAACTCTATAAAATATAGCTCTACTAGTTTAGCGCCTACTTAAGTTCTATACGGATTTAAGACTTAGGAATTACTAGACCTCTTATAACTAGAGGACTCTACTAAAGGCTCTTATAATAAGGCCCTCATTAGTATAATACTAGTATATCCTAGCTAACTAGTTAGGATAGATAAGTATTAGCTATCCTATATTAATACTAAAGACGCTATTACCTTCATAGTTATAAAGATAAAGGAATACTATAATACCTACTACGCCCTAATATACTTTAAAGTAGGAGATATAGTATATCTACGTCTCTATAGGAGTTACTATATCCTAGCTATCTAGTCTAGGAAAACTAGCTAATAATTAGTCGGGCTATTTTAAATAATTAGACGGGTTAATTACTTAGCCTATAAACTTACCCTTCCTAATAATATAAGGATCTATAATATAATATCTATTACCTATCTTAAGCCTACTATAGACCCTACTAATAACCTATTATAGTACTAGCTAGAGCCTATACAAATAAGTAGGTTATAAAGGCTTACTTCTTTCTATTACCTTAGGCCTAATCTAAATATAGCTATCTAGGTCGGTTATACTTACCCGATATAGCTATTACTATAATATCTACCCCTTATAGAGAATAAGCTTGTCCTAAGCGTATTAAGTTATTAAATTAACTAAGTTATCCTCTATAATTTTAGGCTCTATAATTTTTTTAGGATTAGCTAACTATTTTACTAATTAACTATTATTATACTTTATAATAATATTCTTAAGATCTAAGTAGTATAATATAAGGTATTATAATATATTATTAGATATATTAAGTATCTTATTAGCCTTCTCTATTAACCTAATATCCCTAGTACTATTAATTATTATTACTATATCTATAATAGATTAATTATATATATTTAAATATTTAACTAGCTCCGCTATTATAGTATTTCTATTTATTAGTAGCTATATATTTAACTATTATTATTTATTATTAGATTCCCTTAATTCCTCTACTTTAATTATTAGTATTATTAAGAGTAATCCCGACCTTAGGTTTTTAAGACCTTGACGCTAGGTTAGAATAAGTTAGCGAATACTAGGGGTACTACTTCGCGGCGGAGGTATTAGACTAGCTACTAAAGAATTCCTAGCTAGTCAGGTTAGAATAAGTTAGTATAGTAAAAGGGGACTAGGCGGGGGTATTAAACTAGCTATTAAAGAATTCCTAGCTAGTTAAGTTAGAATAAGTTAGCGTAGTAAAAGGGGACTAGGGGTACTACTTTATAATAGGGGTATTAGACTAGTTACTAGTAGTAGGGTAGTTCTTCTAGATTTTACTAGCCTTTTAGACCTTTTAGTAGTTACAGCTTTTTTTATTATAAAGGATCTTAGTATCCGCCGGTTTTTTTCCTTTATATTACTAGGCGGAAGTTCCCCTAGGATATCCTAGTCCTCTAGTAGATAGATGACTTCGGGATAATTATCCTTAAAGTATTATAGTAATATTTTATTACCGCTAGCTATATAATTAGGGTATTATTTATTAACTATTTAAGTCTAGTTAAGTAGTAAATATTTATTAGTTAGGCCTAGTCTTTCCCTTATATTATTATATAGTTAGCGCCCTTAAAATACGCGGAAACGCCTTACCCCCTTATTATCTAGGGCTATTATTAGTACCCCTATAGGGATAAAGTTAATAAGTAGATATCTATTAGAATTAAGGCTTAGTTAGTAGAAATCCCCCCGCTTAGACTAGTTAGAATAAATTACCTAGAATACCTAATAATTAGGTAGAATAGTAAAGCTTTTATAATAGTATATAAACTCCACCTTTAAAATAACGTAGTCTAGGTTTAAAAAAACTAAGGTAGGGAATTTATTAACTAATAGCTAGTCTAGATAGTTAGAAGGAATAACTCTTTTACCCGCTTTCCCTAAGATTTTTATTCCCCTATTCTCCCCTATATAGAGGTTCCTAGCTATATAGTAGCTAATATTAATATCTTTAAAGGTAACCTTACTAATAGCCTTAAGGGCTCTCTTAGGAGCTACTAAATAGGGTTACTTAATTAAGTAAGGTGAGGATATACTATTAGGCCTATTTTTAGGGTCTACTACTAGGATCTCCTAGTCTAATAGAGGAGCTAATAATATATCTAATATTATTAGTAATATTAGTTATAAGTATTCCTTAAGATAAGCTTATTAATCTATATCTAATAGTTACCTAGGTCTATATTTAAAGTTATAGTAGATATTATCTACTATCTTAAAGACTATCTTAAAAAGGCTTAAAAGGCTAGCGTAATTAATACCTACCTATTAGTCTAAATTAGATATAATATATTCTTAGGAATAGCTTAAATCCTAGTCCTCTCTTATATACCCTAAGTAGGGGTACCTTATAATTTATCTTAAGATAATTAAGAGGATTAAAGAAGGTAAAATCTTTATAACTATCTTATAATCTTATACTATTTTATAAATTTCTCCTCTTTAACTTATAAATCTTAAACTCCTAGAGAATTTATAACTACTTCTTCGCCTCCGCCCTTATTCCTTCCTAGTTTAGGCTAAAAGTAGCTTCCTAGGCCTAACTATTATAATTAAGTATATTAATTATAAGTAGGGCTATTATATATTAAATAATATCTTATTTAACCTAGTATAGATTTTCTTTATTACTAATTAGTACGCCTAGCCTCTTAGTAATATCTAGGGGCGTAGTAAGGTCTAGGAATAAGTTTTATTATACCTACTACTTAAGTTAATCCTAGATTTAGTATATAATATAGTAGTTATTAGGAATAAAAATAGGTTAATTATATACTATTAAAAGAGGTCTTAATTTTTTTTTTCTTACGTACCTTAATATATAGGCTCTATTAATAGTTTTAGATTAATATAAGCTATTTCTATAAAAGGGAATATATTTAAACTTAAATTATGATATTTAAATTTAAAAGACCCTTAAAAGGGTAGTTACCTTAGGTAAGTAGGTTAAGATCTTATTAATTATAAGTCTATTAATATAAAATTAAGTTAGTAGTAAGCGCTAAATATAGCCTTTATTAATTATTTTTAACTAGTTTATAATATATGAATTAATATCTTTATTAGATAGGGTTTTAAGGTAATACCTTATTATTATATTTATTTTAAACTAGGTTAGTAACTAGGCGACTTTCTTATATAATATATACTATATTAGTATTAATAATAGATAATAGAGATAAAGGTAAGTAATATAAAACTTAGTTATAAGTTAAAGTTATATTAATAGCGGGAGTACTTATATTATATATTTTTAGACTATAATTATATTATACCTTTATCTTTAGTAGATATTAATATATTACCTTTAAGATTTCTTAAACTTAGCTACTATATCTAATACGTCTTCCTTTAGGTTACTAGTAGGTTCCTAGGTTATTTTATTATAGCCTCTCTACTTAACTTAATAGCTATCTTTTCTACCTCTCCTCTCCTTATATAGTATTTTATCTACTACGTATTCTTATCTACCCTATATAATAATAAGTACTAGGGGAGGAATAGCTTAATTAAAAGGATTAGGTTTACCCTACTCTAGGTAGATTACTAATATTACCGGATAGATCCTAGATATACTAGGGGGTAGCTCTAGTTTATATACTAGGGGGCTAATTTTCTCTAGGATCTTATACGGCCCTACCCTCTTTATTAATAGGGAGGAGGACTTAGGAATATAATATCCCGTATCGCCTATTTTAGTAAGCTTAAGATATATACTACCTACTAGGTCTAGAACCCTATATTTTAAATTATATCTTACTACTATTTTTACCTAGGCTAATTTTATAGCATTTATAATATTATTATATATTATATCCTAATAATAGAGGAATTCTACTATAATTTTATTATTCCTAGGGATAATAGTATTAAGGTAACCCCTAGGTTTTATATTATAAAGTACTTCAAATAGTATTATAAGCGTACTTATATTTTTTATAGTATTTAAGGCGTATTTAACCTCTAGTAGTAAAGTATCCTAATTCTCTTTATATTAACCTACTAGTAGGTATCTTAAGGCTATTTTTATAGTCTAGTTAATTTATTCTACTTATCTATCTATTAATAGGTAGTAAGCTATTATTATCCCTAATAATACCCTATATCTAGAGAATAGAGTTCTCTAGAAATTACTAATAAACTTAGGATCTCTATTAAAGATAAGGTGGCTTAGAATACCTTATAATTAATATATATTATTAAAATATTATCTAGCCTAGATTTTAGCTATATTAGTTTTATTCCCTAGGACTAGCCTAATAAATTTTAAGAATTTATTTATAACTATAAGGAGGGAGTTATAGCCTTACCTAGTTAGTAGTAGGCTAATTATAAAATCTATTACTAGTTCCTCTAGTAGGTATTAAGTATCCCTTATAGGATATAACTCCTTATATAATAGTTACCTTAAAGGTTTTAATAATTAATAAGCTAAGTACCTATTAATATACCCTTATATAACCTTTCTTATTCTTAGGAAGTATATTAAACTTTATAATTAGTTATATATCTAATAAATACTATTATATATATAGTAGTTATATCTATATTTAAGGTTTTTATAAGTAAGGTTTTCTAAAATATAAAGCCGATCTAGTCCTAGGTAGTTTTATATATATAGTAGGTTATTTTTAAGGTCCTAGTAATATAATTAATATACTATTTTAACCCCGGATTCCTAGCCTTATAACTCTTTTGATTATTTCTAGAATTAATTATAAATCTTCTTAAAATAGGGATCCCTAGGTAATATATTTAAAATTTTATTTAGAAACTCTTTTTCTACCTTAATTATTATTATAAGGAAGACGTTTATAAGTTTAATTTCTATTATAAATAGTTTAGATAGTCTATCTATATTTCTATATATAGTTCTAGCCTAATAGATAATTTTTATCCTTAGTTAAAATATAGATAGGTATAGGGCCTATTTATTTAAGCGGGTAGATTAATAACTATTTATTTTATTTTAAAGCGCCGATTTTAGAGTAGTATAATCCGTAATAATAATAAAGTCACTATTATTAAAGAATTAAGGGAGCTTAGTAAGCGCCTAAATAAGGGCCCCCGCTTCTAATTCTATAACTTAATATCGGGTTTCTATATTAAAGAGATTTTTAGAGAGAAATAATATTAGCCTTTCTACCCTATCTATTCTAACTTAGTATAGTACTACTTTATATCCCTTCTCTTTACTACTATCTATATATAATATAAATAGTCTACTAAAGTTAGGAAATACTAAAGTAGGAGTATTATATAGCTTTTCCTTAAGAATTTCCTAGGCCTTATAATATTAAGGACTAACTTATAAACCTTCTATCTTATATATAATAGAGACTTAAGTAGGTTTTAAATAGGATATATCTACTAAGAGTTATTTTTTCTTAATATAATTTCTTCTTAGCCTCCCCTTATTTAGGCTTCCCTTAAAGCCCTCTATCTTTAACTTAATTAGGGGTCTAGTAATTACTATATAATACTCTATAAATCTATAGTAATAATTAAAGAAACTAAGGTTAGTCTCTAACCCCCTTAAATTTATAGGGAATAATATCTTCCTAATAGCTTTAACCTTCTCCTCTATTATATTAAGCCCTAATTATAATATATAATATCTAAGAGCTATTATACTTAGATATATAAAGTAGTACTTTACTAGTAATAGTATAACTCTACTATTTTTAAGGAGTTTAAGAACCTAATTAAGATATTTAATATAATCTTCTAGAGTAGTAGAGAAGATTACAATATTATTAATATATATAAGGATAAATTATTATAAGTAGAGGGATAGTAGCCTCTCTATATAGTATTAGAAAAACCCTAGAGTATTTATTAAACCTATAATAGAAACTTTTAACTACTTATAGCCTTAATATAAGCTAATAAATATAGTCTTCTACTAATTAGAAGGGCGTATTCCCTATTAGAAAAAGCCTTTAATAAGGTTAATTAATAAGAATATTACTAATCTACCTAGAGCTTCTAGGATTATATCTTACTTTAGAAGTAGATATATATTTAAGTAAAGCTTAATATTAACCTTATATAAATCTACTACTACCCTTAGCTTCCTATTTTTTTAAACTATAAAAGCTAGTAATAACGCGGTAGAAGGTATACTTAAAGGAACTTTCTTAATCTAGCGCTACTTTACTAGGGGATCTAGGATTAAATCTATAACCTTATAATCCCTCTAGGAAAGATTATATAAGTTTTACTTTAATCCTACTACGTCTAGCTTATCTTTAAAGGGTATTAATATTTTAATACTATTATTAAACTTTCCTAGGCTATTTTAAAAAAGGGTCTTATATTTTTTAAATACCTTTTTAATATATTCTTAATATTTAGGACCTTAATATATAGAGATATCTACTTTAGGAATTATAACTTCCTCTAGAAAGTCTATTATATAAGGTATATCCGGTTTCTCTTTAAACTTACTAGTATAAACGTCTATAAAGTAGAAGTCTACTTTAGTCAGCTTAGCTAACTCTTATAAAATAGCTAGTCTTCCTAGTAATTACCCCTAGTAGATCTTAACGGAATAATTATTAAAGTTAGTTATAAGATAAGCTTATAAATTATTACTAACTACTACTTAAACTCTAGAAGTAAATATCCCTAATTATAGGTTAACTATTAGTAATAGTTTAAATAAATAGGAGTAATTTAGTACTAGTAGGTAATATATAATTAGGATATTCTATCCTATTCCTAGATCTAGTATAGTAGGTAAGGTAGTATAGATATTTACTCTTTTATACTTTAGTATCCTTAATATTCTTAGTTTAATTAGTAATACTAGTATTACTAGGGGTTCCTAAATATCCGCTTAAATTTTTAGGATATAATCTACCTTTAAGGTAACTCTAATTAGAATAGGGGTATTATTAACTATAGTAAGATCCTAATATTTATCCTATTAAATATTAACTATACTTAGTTTTATAATATCTATTCTAATAATTATATTATACGGGAGTTTTAAAACTATATAAATCTCCCTAGATATTTTAACTAGGTTCTTAGTTAAGTTATATTTTATAATATCTACTTTAATATAATCTTATAATAATAACTCTCTAGTACCGACTCCCTTATATTAAAGCCTTCTTCCTCTAGTTATAAGGTAGACCTTATAAGTATTAAAAAAGGCTAGATAGTAATTATTAAAAATAAGTAATACTAGAGACCTAGTATTAAAGTAAAACTTAAGGATTCTACTATCCTTACTAATATATTAGTATATTATACTAGAGAATTTCTTAAAGTTTATACTAGCTCCTATTTATGTATTTATAAAACTAAAAGTATTAGGTTTAGCTCCTTCTAAAGATAAGCTAGTAATATTATTATTAATATATAATAAGTCTAAGGATATTCTAATAGTAATATTTAAGCTATTAGTAGAGTTATTATCCTTAGCTAGGCCCTAACTACTAGTTAGGAGCCCTAAGAGGCTTCCCCTTATAAATCCTCCTTTATAAGGATCTTTAAGGCTATATAGGTCTCTAGATTATATAGATTAAGATTAAGATTAAGATTATTATTATTACTATCTCTATTCCCTAGGTTAATATCTATTTTATACTCTAGTTTAACCTTTAAGGCCCTTTTCTTTTTATTACTATAGTTACTATCCTAATAATCTCTACTATAATACTAGTAAGGATAAGGTAGGGACCTCTTAGGTTATTAGTTATTAGTATTTATCTTTTCTAAGGGGCGCCTTTTTATCTCTACTAGCTTAGGGTTAGACTAGATAATCCCCTTAGCCGCTAGATTACTAAATAATTACTAGACTCTAGCTAGGGATAACACTTAAAATACTTAAGTTACTACTAGTTTCTAGTAGGGCTTATTTATATTATAAATATACTTTACTATTACCTTATTATTCTAGACTTATCTATTAATTTTTTTATAGTATCTCCCTCTTCTTATATTAGGGTTATAAGTACTAGGTTTAACTTAAGGCCTTACTATAAATACCTAATAATTATATCCTTATTAGTTATACTTATATTATATAAGTAGTTAGTCTTTTAAGTTAAGTATTAGCTAAGGGTAGTTAAGGGCTAGTTAAAGTAAAACTTTATCTTCTTAGCCTCCTTTATTAATTTAAATTAATTAGGTTAATATTCTTAAAGGAGTTTATCTTCCTAGATAGTAAGATTATAGTTTATTTTTTTAGTAGACCCTTATAAAAAGGCTATTATACTATTCTAGAGTATCCCCTTCTAGGTATATTAAGAGTACCTTAAGGATTAGACTACTACCTTCCAGTTCCGCTATATACCGGAAACGGTGGATAAAGAAGGTAGCGGAGTATTTCTTAGGATTAAATATTATAATTTCTTAAGGCCGAAGATTTTACTCTTTATACTCCCTAGGTTAAGGTAGATATTTATTAAAGTCTTTATATTAATAATAGTCTAATTAAAATTCTTATAGAAAGTTATAAGGAGGGTTTTAATATCTATATTCCTAGTATCTATAATTATAATATCCTAAAATTAACTTTAAATAATAGTTTTCCTAGGGTATAAACCTAGGTTCTAGATTAAGGTTCTAGTTTTAATTATAATAAAGCTTAGCTTCCTATTAAGTAGCCTTCGCGTATAAACCTAGGTTCTAGATTAAGGTTCTAGTTTTAATTATAATAAAGTTTAGCTTCCTATTAAGTAACCTTCGCGTATAATTATACTAACTTATTTTATTCTATTAAAAGATATTATAACTCGGGTTTTTATTAATAGTAGTTAAGATAGAAAACTCTAGGCTAATCCTTTATAAAAGGTTAGCGAGGAATAAAAGTCTCTAGCTAGGTATCCTAATAGGGTAGTACTAAGGTATTTTAACCCTATAAACTAGCCGTAATTAGTTTAAAGCTAGGAGTAAGTAGGGACCTATTATATTATACTCTTATTAGATCTTCTTTAACTTCTTAATTAAAAGGGTCTTTTTATTCCTAACGGGCTCTATCTAATACTAGACGCTAGATTCTATTAACTTATAACCCTCTTTTTAGAGGGTAAGATAGCTTACACTATATAGGTAATAGATAATAGCTAGAGGTAACCTCTTTAATTACTTATTAAGAAAATTTAAGATTACTCTATTTACTAGGCCTATTATATAATTTATTTAGTTATTCCTAAAATATCTCTTTATTTTTAATAATAGAGTACGGGTAGCTAAGAAGCTATTACTTAGCTTCTAACTAGAAAGACTTCTTCTTAGATTCTAATAAGAGTTAGTAGATAGCCTAAGTAGCCCCTATATTAGTATTACTAATTAATTCTTAAAGGAATAGGGCTTTATATCCTAGGGTCCTCTCAATTAATTATCCTATATTAATTAATATTATAATATAGTCTTATTAATATACTATTTTTTAATACCTTATATTACCTAAATTCTTCCGGATTCCTATAGCTTCCTTAATCTACCTAGAAATATATTCCGCTATACCTAGATGAGGTATAGCTCGTTTCCTAGCTACTATTAAAGATTCGCCCTAGGCTACCTCTATAGATTTAGGTAGGTTAACTAGATTATTAAGGCCTAAATTATTCCTCCCTAATTTAATTTAATTAGCTATCCTTACCGGGATTATTCTAGAATCTAGGGTTCTAGTAGATAGAAGGGCCCTTAATAAATACTAGGCAGTCTTAATACCTCGCTTAAAATCTTATAGAGTAGCTAGAAATATCTCTAGCTCTAGTCTAAACTACTAGGATTCCGGCTAGGCCGATTTTTTAAGATCTACTACTACTCCGTACTAAGCTAGTCTAAGACTATTCTAAGTAAGATACTTAATAAGGTGTTAATTAGGATAGTCGACTAGGTTTACTTATTTAGGTTTTATAAAGAGGAAATTATATAGGTAGAAGGTAAGAATAAGAGTATTTCGATTAGTTATAATAGTAGATTAAGCTAGGTTAGATAACGTAGAGGGCTTTCTAGCTCTAGTTTTAGAAGAAGGGTTTATACCCTAGTAATAGAATAAAGATAAATAGAATTATTAAGGCTAAATAGAAATCTTTAATAGGATAATAGGATAGAATAGAGTAGAAGCGACTTTTATACCCCGTAATCCCCTTAAGAATAGTTAATTACTAATAAATAGACCTAATCTAAATAGATAACTCGGTGTATCTATTTAAGATCTTCTAGTATTACTACCAGCTGTTATAGTACTAGCTAGAGCCTATATAAATAAGTGGGTTATAAAGGCTTACTTCTTTCTATCGCCTTAGGCCTAATCTAAATACAGCTATCTAGCTCGGTTATACTTGCCCGATATAGCTATTGCTATAATATAACCCGTACTAACGTTAATACCCTACCGTACCGGTTATTATTAAGGGATAAGATAAGGAGGAATAGGAAATTAAGAAGTTAATTAGTAAGAGATAGATATATTATAGCTGTAGATAGGCTACTAAATACCTTATTAGGTAGAAGAACTCTAGCCCTAAGGAAGACTACTAGATATTAGAAAGGGAGTTAATAAGAAATGCTATTTACTTAGTAATAGAGTTTAATAATATTAATAATAATTAATTAGCTATAATATAAAGGGCCTTATTTAAGGCCTAAGTATTTATTTTACTAATTTTTACTATAGCTATCAGGATGATAGTATTATTTATTTACCGGTATCTATTATAATTATCGCTATGTAGCTAGTAGCGTAGAGAGCGGAAGCCTTCCGTAGGCACGTCTTAGGCCTGCGAGAAGCCTCCCTTCTCTATAACCTTTACTACTTTCCTATATTATTAATTACGGTTGTGACACCTAATTATATAAAGGGGAGGAGGTAGATACTTCAAAAGGTAGGGTTAAGTAACTTCTATTAGATAATATTAATTTTAAAAGGGTTAAAAGTAATAATTAAGTAAGTAATCTAGTAAGGTATACTTAGCTAGTTTATACTAGTAAGAGAATAACTCTTTAAGGTAGTATAAGAGTAGATAGGCTTTAATTAGAGGATAAAGGGATAAATAACCTTAATAAAAGAAGAGAGTAAGATAATATAAAGAATATAAGAAAGGGTAATATATAATATTTAAAGATCTAGAAGTATAATAATAAGTAGAGTAGGGGATAAGGTTTTCTTTTATAAATTATAGTTTCCTCTAATAAGTTAGATATAAACCGCCCTTATTAACTCTAAGTAGCTAGATAGTAGAGTATAAAATATAAATATAAATATAAATATAAACTTAGTTTAAGGGATTATTATAGGTATTAAGGGCTAAGGGCTTTTATAAGTCTAGCTTAAAGACTCTTATAAATTAGCTAGTATTAAAGACTATTAAATTCTTTAAGATAAAATAGCCTACTTTAATATAAGTTATATCTATATTAGTATTAAGGAGCTAACTTATAAATAGGAGACTATTAATACCTAGGTTAGGTATTTATATAATATTAAATATAAGTATTAACTTAAGTTTATTATAAATATTATAATTAATCTTAATAGTCCTACTACCTTATAAAGTATAATAGATACTATTAATACCCTTAATAATATAAGAGGTTTTAATTAGTTATAAGTTAATAAATATACTATAATCTTAAAAGGTATACTAGTTATAACTAGAATTTATAAAGACTATATTATTTAAGTTTAAGAGTAATTTCTTAGAAGCTACTATTAAGATAATAATATTATTACCTACTATTTTATAAATACTAAACCTATTAGTATAACTTATAAAGTTAGATTTATTAGGAGTATTATTAAGCTTTTACTTCTTTAAGTTATTATTAACTTAGGTAGTAGTAGTTATAACCTTTATTAAGGCTTTCTTAAATTTATTAGGCTTTATATAAGGGAACTACTCCTAGTATTAATTTATAATATAAGTATAATAAGACTTATATAAGATATTCTTATAATAATTATAACTCTTTTATAACTTATTATTTACCTTACCTTTTCCTTAGGTATTATAAATTTTAAATATAATAATAGTATAACTCTTTAAGGCTTATTAATATTATTTTTTATTATAAGTAGTAAATATAACTTAATTAAAGGGGACCTTTTTTAGATTAAAGAAGGTATAACCCTAGGTATAAATAATTTAAAAGGTATTAAAGGTACTACTTAATCTTATAAGGTAGAGCTAGATTATATAAGCTTTTAATATAACTACCTCTTTATCTAATTCCTTAAATTTAATATTAACCTTTTAAAATTAATAGGTATAAATATTAATAATAGACCTATTAAGGTAGATTATATAAAGGTAATAAACTAGTTTAATATAAATATTAAAGCTTATAAACTTAAAGTTAATCTTAATTTTATTAAAAATAGCTTAAGCTTATAAGTTAAAATAAATAGGATCTTTAATAAATTTATAAATTATAATATATACCTTAATTTATATAACCTTTAAAAAGGGCTTAAGGTTATTTAGAATTAATTACTTATTAATTTCTTTAACCTAATAATTATAACCTAAGTTAGACTTAAGGATTATAATTAAGCTAAGGGGAAAGCTCTTATTATTACTTTAATTATTAACTATTTTATTAGGAGTCTACCTCTAAGGATTTAGCTTTAGATAGTAATTAATTAATTAAGCTTAATATATTCTTTATAAAGTCTTAAAAGGATTCTATTAATAAAGATATTAAAGAAGATAATTTTAAAGATAAAGATGTTAAGGGAGGGGGTATAAGTTTATTACCTTTAACTTATAAATTAAAGAGGATAGTTTTATTAAAAGTATTTAATAATAGCTCACTAACTTCTAACCTAGAACTATTATAACTTAAGGGTAATTATAATAGTTTATAATAATTATTATTTTCCTTCATAATAGGCTTTTTAATATCCTTTATAATAACTTTAAGTAAGTAAAGGAAGAACTTTAACCTAGAATATTAATAGATTATATTTAAAATATCTAAATAAAAATAGGATTTAAGGAGTATTAACTTAAATTAATTTAACTTAAAAATTATAAAAGGAAGATTAATTAATTAATTAATTATTATAATAAGCTATCTTTATATTCCTAAGGATATAAACTTTAAGGGGCTAACTTAATAAAAATAGCTAGGTTAATAATTATAATAATAGAAAAAAGCTAGCTCTAGGCTTAATTAGGTATTTAATAGTACTTAATAAGATATAAGAGAATTAAGATAGCTAGGGCTTAACCTCCTTTTATTAAAAAAAATTAGGGGCTTAACCTCCTTTAAAGAGATTTTTCTAAGCGGAAATAATTAAGTAATATTAATAAGGTATTATATAATAAAGTAGAGATTACTATTAAAATTAATATCTATTATAATTATTTTAGAGGAGGAAGTATCTTTCTTTCCTTAAGTATAAAGTAGTAGTAGTCTACCTAAGAAAGCTTAATAGAGGGAGTACTAATAAGATTTTTACTTATAAAATTAATATTTATTATAATAATAAGGTTAGAAGTAGGTATCTACTTAAGGGGCTAAGTATAATTATTTAATAATACTTATATTAATAATAATATTGTAATAGCCTTTATAACTAATCTCTAGACCTTATAACTATAAGTTAGTTAAGTTTATTTATCTATTTAAGGTTATTTATAATAGTAAAAGCTAAGTATTTTAATAAGAAGTTAAATAATTTTAAGTAATATATATAATAATAGTAAGTATTAACTTATTAAATAGGACTAGAGGCTACTAAGACTTTAGTACTATATTAGCTAGGATAGAATAAATAATAGTTATAATCAGAGTAAATGCCTATACCTCTAGGCTTATAACCTATTAAAATATATAGTAGAATAATTAATTAAGTTACTAAGTCTAGATATATAAGAATTAAGTATAAATATTAAGAGACTACTTAGTTATATATTATTAAGTATACTAGCGTCTTAATAGGACCCTATATTTTAATAAATACTACCTCTAATATTAAATATATTAGTAAGACTACCTATTTTTATAATATTTATATATTTATAAACTATATTAAGGATATTATTTAAGTAAGGGGTAATACTATTAAGGTATCTATATAAACCTTTAACTATATCTCTAAAGAACTATTTAGGGATAGTATACTACTAAGCTTAGAGAAGGGGATAAATATCTTATTATTCATAATATTAATAAATAGTATTACCTATTAATATAATAGTAGAAGGCCCTACGCTATATTAATATAAGTATACTAATTTATAAGAAATATATTATATAAGATAGTTCTTAATAAAGAAAGCCTTAGGAGTACTCTTAAACTATTATAAGAGTAGCTAAGGATTTAAAGATTAGGGTAATAAAGGATTATATTCTTCTTATTTAAAATAGTCTTAATATAGAATTCTAGCGTAATATCCCTAAGCCTAGTAATAATACTAATTATAATAAGTTCCTTACCTTATTAGATTATAAGAAGTATTAATAGTAGAATTATACTTCTTAATATTTAAAATTAAATTAGTAAAATTAGTATAATAGGTATTAATCTCTATATTAACCTTTTTAATCTTAATCTTAATTTTAATCTTAATAGTATTCCTAGTAGTTACTATAATCTTAACTATAATAATAAAATAATAATAATACTTACTATAATTATTAGTACTAAAAGCCTCTACTAGGCTATTAACCCTATTAAGGCTATTAAAATTAGGGTAATTAAGGTATAAATATCTATACCCTCCTAATATAACCTATAAGACTTTAAATAACGGTACTAGCCCTATTAATAGGTCTAATTCCTTTAATAAGGCACTTTAATAAGGTCTTTAATACTAGGGGAATTAAAATTAAGGAAATTACTTTCCCTTTAAATTATAAGGGGAATAATAGTAATAGCCTCTAAGACCTCTATAAGTCTACTAGGCCGCTACTAAGGAAGCCTCTAAGGGATAGCCTTCTTAAAGCCCTTAAGGTTATAAATAGGAAGGCTTATACTAGGATTTTACTTATAATCCCTCTAACTTCTATTAGGAAGGTTTTTATAAACTATCCTAGGAAGAAACCTCCTAGTATTATTAGGTATTTATAATAAAAGATATTAAACTAGATAATAATTATAACCTTAAAAACTATTCTTAGCTACTAGTCTATTTTTAAATTATAAACATTATTATTACTATCTAAGATTCCTATTAAAGAATAAACTCTTTAATTATCTTTATAACTAGTATTAAGAGGCTACCTTATTAAAGCCTTCTATAACTAATCTACTAGTAGTAGATACTCTAGTAAATACTAACTTAGTAAGTTATTTTATAAGGGATCTTATAATAGTTATTTTATTAGTAGTAGCTATATAAGGGATAGGTTATACTTTTAAGAACTATTATTATACTATTATAACTATTAGATAAACTATTAATAATAAAGATATTAGAGTCTATTCTAATCTAGGATATATAATATTAATTATAAATATAACTTTTATTTCTACTAATATAGAAATTAATATATATTATAAGGGAGGTAATAGTAGATATTATAAGAGTTAGTATTAATTTATATTAAATCTAAAGTTTAGCTTTAATAGTATTATAAGATATTATAGAAGTATTTATAATATTTTTTCTCTTTAATAAATATATTACTATTTTATATTATTATTTAATCCTTATAATAATTACTTACTAATATATCTTATAATATAGATTTAAATATACTTTATATCTACGTTAAATATATTATTATAATATAAAGGGATTTATAACTTATAAGGGAATTAATAAAGAGCGTTAATATTATACTATTTAATACTTAAGGGTAGTAATAGTTTTATAATATTAGGAGTAGAGGGTAGGCCTAAGATAGTATAGCGCTCCTAATATTACGGCGCTTTTAATAAGATAAAGAATTATATTACCTTTTTATATTACCGTAATAGCCTCGCTGTCTTTACTACCTAGATACGTACCTAGGTAGGACGAGAATAGGAAGCGGATAATTAATACTACTAGGGAGCTATAATCCTCTATCCTAGTATTAATATTATTATCTTTAACTATAATACCGCTAAAGATATAGATACTAAAATTAGGCCCCGTAATACCCTCCTCCCTACCTAGTATAAGCCTATCTAGTATATTAGAGGTAAGAAACGTGCTATTAAGTCGCTATAATACGAAAACCTTAATAGCGTTCCCTTATAGAATAAGTATATCTTAGAAATAGTTATATAGATAGAATTAGTAGCCCTATAACTCTACCTGCCTTATTAGGGTCCCTCTAATCTACGTCTAAAAGGGTTTTACTAAATTACCACCTTATAGTAGCGTTTAACTACCGTCTACCTCGCCTTTACACCTATTACCTGGCATTCAGTTAAGAAGGGGGATCTTAGACGTTAGGAATAGAATATTATAAGTTGGTTATACTACTATACTAATAAGGTGCTTCGTTTAAGTAGGAGTATTAAAACATATTGAAATAGGATATAAATAGTCGGACTAGCCGCGTATTATACGCGCGCTAGTACCCGTCTTAGTATCCTATGTATTCTATCTCTCTCTACCTATATATAGCTAGCAATGTAATAACTATTACTATTCTACCTATTTTAATAATACTTTATAATAGTAATATTACCTTTAATATACCTAATAGGCGTCTTAAAGTATTATAGGGTATTAAGAAGCTCCTAATTATCTAATTAATTAATTACTTTACTAACTACTATAATTACTATTTAAAGGAATACTATAATAGTAATATAAGGAATATATTCTTACTTAGTATTATTACTATTCTTAAGGTACTTAAGAATTTATTTAGATATTTCCTATATAAATAGGAGTTATTTATTGGTAGGAAGGGACTAATAGTCTTCTAGGACCTTTATCTATCTTAATTTACTATTCTTCGCTATAGTTAACTAATATAAAGATACGCGAGAGATAATAAATAAGACTAGAGTATTATATAATTACTATATAAATAGTAATAATGCGTAGCTATTAAAATCATTAATAATAATACCGCGTAGGTAATATTAAGCTAAGTTCCTAGTATAATATATATAAGGGATCTTATAACTTTTTAATAGTTCTTCTTAAATATAAGGTTTACTTTATATTTTTTATTAGCCTTTTCTAGGTAAGTACTAGTTTTTATTAGTATAATAATATACTTATACTCTTATACAGTAAAGTCTTATAATATCTTTTTAATATAAGCTACTTAACTTAATTATAATATTTACTATTAGTAGTCTTAAGTAATTATTATATTAAGGTAATAGGTATATAAACTTAAATCTATTATCTTAAACTAGCTATTTAAGATATCTTTAATCTATTAAATAGCTTATTTATTTAAACTTATAATTAAGATATTATCTATATAAAGAGTTATTAAAATCCCTTCCTTTAAGTTAATAATATAGATGCATGGGGTTTTTATAGGATGATTTCTTGAGAAGCTATCTATCTAGCGAGGAGAAGTAAATATAACTAGAAGCGCTGAGGCGCTAAGACTAATCCGTTACTATTAAGCTATTAATAGCTATATTACGTATTAATATACCTATAAAATAGAAAAAAGTACGCGTCCTTGTTATAAACCTTTTATTATCTCTTTAGAGTATTACTTACCTTATTTATAACGTTACGTAGTAAAGGGATACTAGATATTATAGTCCACTACTAATTTAGATATAGTAGTTAGATCTAATAGTTTATACTACTAATTTTATTTATTACCGTAACCCTTCTACTTTATTAGGTATTTAGGTTTTCTACGGGTAATCCTTCTATTAAGAAGCTATTTAATTTCAAATAACGGGGCGTCCGTATCCTTATTTTTAATAGTAGGAAGGTTTTTAGAGTTAGGACGGCGGCGGTAATATAGGTTAGGAGTAGGAGGTAATAGCTCTAGTTAAGCTATAAAAATAACTAGATATATCTTTATTATAAGGGGTAGATTAAGTTAATATACTAAATTCCCGACTTTTCTTAGGATCTAAAGGGGGCTAACCCGTTATTTAGATAGTTTATAGTTTACTAGCCCTTTTAGTTAGTACTTATAATATAGTCTAAGGTAAACTACGGCGCCTTATTATAGGTTAAAGGTGATATATTTTTTATTATATTATACTTTAGTAACAGTATTAATAAAGGTAATAGCTTTATTAATAGAATCGCGCTTTATTTAGCGTAGGTAATTATAGTCTTTAGGAGGTAAATCTTATAATAGATCTAGATTATTATTAACTTAGAACTTATATATAATTTTATTTAGCGCTAATCTAGTAGTAGTATTTATAGAGTTATTATAAATAGTATTAAGAAACGGTAGTACCTCTACCTAGCTAGATTTAGGATATGCTAATAGGTAAAAGTATAAGGTAATTTCTATAAACTAATTAATCTATTTAGACTACCCATCTATTTAAGGGTAATAGGCTATTAAAGTTAATATACTTACGCCTAGCTTTATAAAGACTATTTTCTAGAATATTAATATAAACTTAGTATCTTAATTACTAATAAATACTTAAGGTATTCCCTAATCCCTTTTAAATAAGGTGATAATAATAGTATTAGCCTATTCTTTAATACCCTAAGTATCTTTACCTAGTTTTAGAAGGACCTTTTTAGTAGATTTATTAGTTATTATTAAGAGTATATTAAACCTATTAATATTAGGGAGTTTAATAATAAAGTCTATTACTATAGAGTAGAATAGGATTGGTAGCGTACTAACTAGTATTAGAGACCCGTACGGCGCGTAGTAAGTAGTCTAGAATACCTAGTAATCTAGGTAATACGTAATATAGGCGCGTAATCTTTTAGATAGATACCTTATAAAGATAGAGTTAACTAATCTATTATAGGTATAATAAAAACTACTATAATTAGATATATTATAGGTATTCTTAAATACTTTAGCTTTTATAGACTTAGGTATATAAAGGCGTTTATAACTATTAGCAGATATATAATATAATAGATTATTTTTAAGCTTAAACTAAATACTAGGTTTTTTAAAGTAATTCTTAGGTAGTAGACTTATTAGTTTATATAGATCTTAGTAACTTAATTATTCTTATCTATACCTTATTATTCTTATAAGTAACCTATAAGCGGGTTTTAAAATTATTAGATATTTCTACTAATATAATATAATAAATATCTTTTATAATATTAGGTAAAACTATAACTCTATCTAATTCTTTTAATAGTATGTATCTATAAAGGATATTTAAAACGCCTTCCTAATTTTAAGGTATCTACTTAGATCCTAGTAACTACAATAGTATATTAGGTATAATATTTAATTTACCTAATTTATAATATATAGTAATATTAAAACTAGATAGATATTATAAGATATAAATAAGTTAAAGATTTAGTTTATCTATACTTAAAGTTATAAGCGTTATTTACTTAAAAAATTAGTACTACGGTAGAGTAATTAGTATAAATAATAATAGGAGGTATTTATAAAGACTTAATAAGATACCTTATCTTTTTAATAATCTAGATTATACCTACTACTTTAAGTTTAGTAGGCTAGTAGTTCTTTTTAACTCTATTTAAGAGCTTACTAAGAAATAGTATAAGCTTAATACTAGTTCTAGTAAAGGTCCTATTAAATAGGGGGTCTCCCTTAACGTAGTAAATTATTACTATAAAACCCTAGTATTTAGAGGTATCTAGATTAATATATATTTATTTAATATAGTTATAATAAATAAGGAAGACTAGACTTTTAAATACCTTTTATAGTATTTTATATACCTTAACTTTAATAACACTAGGTTTATTAATAACTACCTTTATAAATTAGTATTTCTAAGTTATACCTTTAGCTTTATTACCTACCCCGTTAACTAGGAGGTCTTTCTACTTTATAAAGGCTAGATGATCTAGGCGTATTAGTAAATTAATAATCTTAACTAACTAATAAGCCTAAGGTATATTTTAAGATCCTATAAGTTTAATAGGAATTTTAAGGCCTAGATAGCTCTAATTTTCTTAGTAGATATTAATAATCTTAGACTATCTACCCTTTATCTAAGTAGTATAATAGAGGGATAACCTAGAAATAACTTAGTAAGGCTAAGAGAAATACGCCTTTAATAATATAAGTTAAAAAGATATTAAAGGTATCCTAGATACTCTACTAGAGTTTTAGAATATGTAATTATATTATTAATATATACCTTTATAAAACCTTATAGAGGTTAGAGTAGCTTATTAGTCTACCTTTATATATAAGGTAGTAAACCCTTATACCTTATAAGTACTATATTTAACTATTCTTAGCTATAATAAGAGATAATAGTTAATTTAGGCCTATCTACTACTTTAATAAGAAATTAATAAAAGTACCTTATAATATCTACTATTAAGATAAATAGGTAAACTACTATTATATTAATAATCTTAGATTATAGAGGTATTAAGTAGCTATCTATCTTAATAATCTTATTTAGGCTATAAATATTAATAATAACTTAGCCTTTTTATTTACCCCTAGGTATATCTCACTAAATAATAAAAACTAGGTAGCTAAATTTTATTAGCTAGTTTAACTAAGTTATTTTACCTTATTAATATATTTTACTAAATATCTTATTAACGACTTCCCGATCTTTCTAACTTAATAGGTAAGGTATACTTAGTAAGGCTTTAAGTCTACTTCTAGTTTAAGTAGAATAAGTATCTACTTATCTTCTAGGATATTAACGGTTTATCCGTTATTAGTCTAGATTTCTAGGAATTTATTAACTATAGTAGCGATTTTAACTATATTATTATATTTACTGTAGACTATTATTCCGCTAGGTATTATATATTCTAGTAAAGGATTAATTATTATAGTAGATAAGGTAGTACCCTAGCTACCGATTTTAGGAATTATAGATAAGCCTTAAGACGGCGTAGGTATACCTATTATTACCACTATAATTATTATAGCTATAATACCTCACGTAATTTTAGATTTCTATAATTACCTTAGCTTTTATATTAACTAACTATAAGTAGTAAGTAGTACGTCTTTAGAACTAACTAGATATATACCTACCTAATTATATTTAATATTATTATTAAGGCGGGTACGCCGTGAAATTTAAGTAGGTTAATCTATAATATTATATAACTATATAAATAATAAAGAGGGATTAATAATATAAGTAAATATACTACTATTAAATCCTAGGTTACCCTTATATTAGGGCTTAAATAAGAAGTTATAATTATTAGGTAGTTCTTTACCCTAGTAAGATATAAGTACTAAGGTAGTAAATATTATTAGGATTATAACTATTCCTTTAATATAAATTATCTAATAGACTAGAGGTATTAACTTAATAATAGTATTAATTTTTATAATTATATCCTAGTAGGTTCTAATAGTTATATATTAGCTAGCGGGGTTAATATTTTTTTTTAAAGTACTATTATATTATTACTAATAAGTATATTAGCTTAGAGACTATTAATAATATATACCTTAATAATTATCTTAGCTATAACTAGTTTCCTAAGTAAGGTACCTTTAATAAAAATAGGTATTTTGGCGTATTTACTTATTTTATATATTATATTACCTAGTCCCCTAACTAAAATTAGAGAAGATAGCTTAGAAAGCTTTAAATTAAGCATAATCTAAAGTAATAAGGCGCGGTTAATTAATATTATTAAGTAGCTTATATTTATATAAGCCTTAAAGATTTCTAATATAATCCTAATAGTAAGAGTTACGTAGTAAACCCCCTAAAATATATAACCTAGTCTTCCTAAGGGAGGCGTAATACTTAATTTAATTAGGATCCTCTTATCTACCTTAATATAATTAATAATAGGTAATATATCCGCCTTATTAAATAACTCTTCTACTAAGGTATACTTTTCTAGGTTTACCTATTTAGTATAAAGGTAGTAAAAAAGCTTATTCTTAAAGGTAAAGATCTCTAAGTACTATTAGTAAGATTAAAGGTTAATAGGGTTTATAAAGTAGACCTTAGAGTCTTAGCTAGAGTTATTAGGTAGATATACTCTATTAGCCCCTTTATATTCTTAATTATAATTAATATCCTCTTAGTCTTTATAACTATTATAATAGGTATTATAACTCCTATTATAATCTTCCTTAGTCACGTCTTCTATATTCTTATCTACCTTACTATAGTAGACCTTTAATTATAATAGTAGTAGATATTAAAATGTACTCTTGGTAAGGAAGGTTTACTGAGATGACTAAGTATAGAGTCTTGGTATATGTAGATAGATGCTCTTATAGTCTTAGATGAATTAACTAAGTATTCTACTCCTACTATTTTAATAGGTTATAAGCCCGGACGTAGGGCATTTATTTAAATTACCTCTTATTTAGCCTACTAGCTTATTAACTAAGTATATAAAGTCTAGGGCGCTATATAGGCACGCTACGTAATATACGTACCGTATTATAAGGTATAAGTAACCCTTAATCTTTAACTAATAAGCGAGCTTACCGTATAATAATTAATTAACTAAAGAAAGTCGGGGGAAGCCTTAAGGCTTAAAGTCGTAATTTCCTAGCTACTAGGATTCTTCTAAGGAAGTTGGCACTACTAGGTTTTTTCTCTACGGTAGTACCTACTAATTAGCTAAGTATACTAAATAATGCTAATTCCGCTTATATAGAACGCTAACCTACTTAGTAGGATAAATATACTAAGGTAGTAAGAAAGGAGATATAGCCTTAGTCTACTAGGTAAAAGTAATATTAAAACTACTTTACCTACTCTAGAAAACTACTTATAAGATAGCTAATATAGCCTTAGCTAAGTAGTTACTAGTATACTTTAATACTACCACTACTTATAAATCTTAAGGCGAAGGTAAGAAACCTCCTATTAAGTTAAAGGTTAAAAGAACTAGGTTATTAGCCTATTATAATAACTCCTAACTATTTCTAATATAGGATATAATCTCCTAGCCCCCTTAGAACGTAATAGTTACTAAGATTATAAGGTATAAGCGCTATAAAAGGTAGCTGGATCCCCTATTTTTTCTACGATAACTATCTTTTAATCCTATTATAATTCTATTAAATAAAGATATTCTCTTAAGTAATTCTCCCTTATCTTCCGGTACTTTAAGCCTATTATTTATAAGCTCTTCCTCTACTTCTAGCTTAATATAAATATATCAGCCACCTATCTTTCCCTTAGATACTACCGTTAAAGAGTTTAGGTAATAGTAAAATAAAACTTATTAAAATTACTATATTTTTAAGCCTAATTTTTTAAGGTATAATATTATACTTAATAAGGCGGCTAGGTAATATAAATATAAGTGGTTTAATTAAAAAAGTTAGGACTACGTGCTTTAATACCTCTCTAATAGTTCCCCTTCCTTAGGTAACTCCACTTAAGAATTATCCCTTAAAGCCCCTAATAGCGATAATCTTTTCGGTACTACCGTTAACTTAGAGCCACTTAATTTAAATTAACCCTCTAAAGCCTACGCTCGCCCTCATAAAAAGTAATATTAAAAGAAAATACTATTATTATAAGTAAGACTAACGGCCTACTACTTTATATTAAAAAGCTTAAAGGACTAGAAGGGCTCTAAGTATAGGCCCGAGAAATATATAAGTACTTAATATCTACCTACCTTTTTAAATTTTATAAGGTAGATTAGGCCGTAGCCCCTATTATTCTAGCTCCCTCTAACTATCTAATAATTAACGATATTAAAACCTATAAATCTACTTCTAAGGAGCTAGCTAAGTAAGAGCTTAGGTATAAATTAGCTATTAATATTATTAAGAGCCGCTTAGGTAATAATCTCTTTATTAATTATAAGGATATTAAAAACGCCTATATATTATAGGAAGCTCTTAAGACTAATAATAAACCTATAGGCTCTAGTACCCTTAATAACCTATACCGCTAGCTACTTAAGCTAGACCTTAGCTAATATAAGGACGCCGTAGATTTTATAGCCCGCCTTAAGTCTCTTTATAATAAAATTATATTAATATCTACCTACTTAAAGCTAAAAATAAACTTCTTTATCTTCCTCTTTTATATAGGTCTTAGTAAAGCCTATAAAGGGTATTTCACGTATTATATCTAAACTTATAGCCTAATAAGTAAGATTAATACTACTAAGCCGGCTTATTCCCTTAAGTATACTACTAGGCGCTTTATTTAGATAGTAATTAACCCCTTAACTAACTAAGAAGAATTAAACTTCATTATAGTAGCTACCTATACTCCTACTACTACTAGTCCCGCTATTTTAATTAAAAATTAAAATAGGGCTATGCCTAGACTTAATACCTAGCTCGTTTAAAAGCTTATTAAATATTATATATATTACTATATATATTACTATACCTAAAGGGAATACTCTAAGCTTAGGAACGGTAAGCTACTAGCGAAGAATAATGCTAGTAGTAGTAAGGGAAGAGGTAATAGGGCTAAAGGTAAAATAAATAGGGGGAAATAATCCTTTAAGGATAAGTCTAATAATAAGCCTAATAAGAATCGCCGCTATAATAATAGTAACTCTAAGGCTAAAACCTATATAGCCTTTTAGGATAATATTAGCGTAGCCTTTACCGCTAAATTAGACTCCTAGCCTAAGAAATAGGTACTTAATACTACTTACTTAGCGTATTTAATACCCTCTTATATAAGTTTTATTAAATACTACTTACTTAATCCCTTACTAGATAATATCTAACCTATTAAAGGTATTAATAATACTTACTACCCTCTTAGTATTAATAAGGTCTATATTCCTATTATAATAGATAGGAAAAGGAAGGACCTAATTCTTACTAACTACCTTTATATCCCTAGGTTACCTATTAATTTAATCTTATAGGGATAGCTCTAGCGTACCTTAATACCTCTTTAAATTATTTAAAATAGTATTAAGATTAGTAAGTAAGGTATTATAACCTAGTTATAGGATAATAATCTTTACTGCCTATATATATAGGAGTCTCCTTATATTATATTATTTATAAAGATAGTATTATAAATATTTATTCTAGTACTAAAAATACCCTATTTCCCCTTTAAAGGGGTTACTAAAGTCCCTACTAAGGTCGTTATACTTTACATTATATTAAGGTAGAAGGAGCGGGCTAATCTAGTAGATAGTATTATTCCCGCTCTAGAATATTTAGACTTAGACTTAGAGTTAGACTCCTCTAGCTTAAAAAGCTAAATTAATAATAAAACCCTTAATCTATAGTATACTTATATAAGCTATTTAGGTTATTAAAATATTAAGAAACTCGCCCGTCTCTCTAGAGGGATTAACCTTATTAAGGAACTTATTAATAAGGATCCGTGCCTATTATATACTATTTAAAAAGTAAAGTAGGTATTATATAAAGCCTATATATAACTAGGAAGAAGATCTCTTAACCTTATTTATAATAACGTCTTAGGCCCTTATACCCCTAGAGGTTATAGTAGAGGGCGTTACTTTATTACTTTCCTTAATAACTAGGATAAGCGGTCTAAAGTAGAGGTAGTAGAAGTAAAAAGTGAGATCTTTAGAGCCTTTAAACGCTATTAGGCTTATAATAAATATAATAATATTATTATAAATCGCCTAAGGTCTAATTATAGTAGTAAATATAAAGATTATAACTTTAATTCCTACCGCGCTAACTACGGTATCTTATAGGAGCTTATAATCCTAGGAAACCTTAAAAGTAATAGAGCTACTAAATATCTAGGTTAAACCCTCTAGTTTATAATAAGTACTATCTTATAAGATATAGGTCTTAATATAGACTTCTAGCTTAAACTCGTCCTTACGGCTAACTACCTATAGAATAGGAGCCTTATATCTAGTTAAAAGCTTATATTATACGAGGCTTATACCGGCTATTACCCTTATCTCTCTTATATTAAATATATTAGAATAAAGGGTTATACTAACTACTAGAAACCGGCTACTAGCTAGGGTTATAAAAAGGATTAAGCTAAACTTAGTACCCTTATTAGTTTTAAGGGTAACTATATTTATAAAATATTAATACCTAATAAGCGAGTTATTAGGGCCTTAAGGGTTACTTAAGGAAGGGAGAAGGATAGCCTACTCCTTATACTACCTATTATTATTAATCCCCTAATATATAAAGTACTAATAGTAGGGGAGTATTATATAAATAAGTATTATCCTATTAGTACCTTCCTACTTATAAATCTAATAGATATTAATAAACTTATCTAATTAATATAACTAAGGCCCTTAATAATAGATCTAAGGTTAGAATTAGTAGGAATCTAAACCCCTTAGTCTATAAAGTCCCCTTTAACTATAAGGACGCTAGCGACTCCGCCCTTAGCCTCTAATAAAACCTTATAAGTAGATAGTATATAGCCTAATTACTTATATCTTATCCCTTAAGCTATTAACTAAGAACCCTATAAACCTAAGATATTTAAGGAAGTTATAGCTAATTATACCTACTAAAAGTAATAAAAGTCTAGTATAATAGATAAATTTAACTCCCTTATTAAAAATAACACTTAGGAGCTAGTTAACCTATTAAAGAATTAGATTACCCTTTATAATAAATAGGTCTATACCTTAAAACGTAGCTTATAAAGGGAAATTACTCGTTATAAAGCTTACTAGGTTATTTAGGGGTTTAAATAATATAAGGGACTAGATTATAATAAAACCTTTACCTTTATAATTAAGCCTATAAGTTATAAGGCTATCTTCGCCCTTACTACTACTAAAGATTAAGACCTAGAATAGATAGATATTAAGACGGCCTTCCTCTATAAATATATAAATAAGGAAATCTATATAAAATAACCTACGGGGTATAGTAATTAATACCCTAGGAAGGTATATAAATTAAATAAAGCCCTTTATAGATTAAAATAGTCGTCATAGGTTTAGTATAACTACTTTATAAAGTATATAAAGGAGATTAGCCTTAAACTTATTAACGCCGACTTTAGTATATTTATTAATACCTCTTTAAGTACTATTATTACTCTCTACGTAGATAATATACTAGTTATAAGGCCTTTAAAGCCTAAGATCTAGTGGATTAAAAACACCCTTAGCGCTAAATTCTATATAACTAATTTAGGCTTATATAACTATTACCTTAATATAATAGTAACTTAGGATTAGGTTAATTAGATATTATAATTAGGATAAGCTACTTATATAGAATATTTCCTTAGGTACTATAGAATATAAGAGTTAAAGCCTATTATAACCCTAATAGAAACTACTACCTAGCTTCTACTAGCTAAGGACGGGTATATAATACTATTAGACCTCCTTAAATAGTACTAGTTAGCTATTAGTTCCCTTATATATATAATACTAGGTACTTAACCTAATATTACTTATATAGTCTTAGTAGTCTCTCGCTACTTATTAAACCTTATAATAAAATACTTTAGAGTAGTAAAATATATCTTCCACTACCTCTAGTCTATAATTTACTAGTAACTTACGTATAAAGGATTACTAGAAAATCTTACTAGATAGATAGACTTAGACTAGGCTAGCGATTATAATACTTAAAAGTCTACCTCTAGCTATATCTTTAACCTTAGAAGTAGTACTATCTCTTAGTCGTTTAAGCGTTAAGTAATAGTAGTATTATTAATTTATAAAGCTAAATATATTAGATAGATATAGGCCGTAAAGGAAGCTATTTAGCTTAGAACTCTCTTAAATTAAATCTATCCTACTAGTAATATACTCTAAATAGTTATTATCTTTAGGGATAATTAGGGTATAATTACGCTAGTAAAGAACCTGCTTTATTATAGTTATATTAAGTATATAGATATTTAGTATTATTAGATCTAGGGTTAAATTACTAACGGTAAGATTAACCTTAAATAGACTCCTACTAATAAATAGGTAGCTAATAGCCTTATAAAGGCCCTTAATTATAATAGCTTTATTATCTTCTAGGAAGTAATTAAGTTAGAAGAGACTATATTAAGGAATATAGAGTACTAAGTTAATTATATATAGGAGCTATAATGCCTCGTAATTACCGGAGCTTTTAGGCCTTAGTAATACTATTAACTAATAACCGTCGATGATATTACCCGCTAATAATACTATTAATTATTATATTAATAGGCCTAAGGCTTAATTATACCCCTAGGTATATATGGTTTAAACTATAACTTTATCGGTTTATTAATAAAGTTATTATACCCCGAATAGTAGAAGGTGGTTTTCTTACGGTCGTAATATTCTAGGGTACTCCTAGGGTTAACCTTTTAGGGGATAACCGCCCTAGAATCCTATAGTACTTATTCTATTAACTAATATGTTATTAATTAAGTAGGCATTTATTCTATTAACTAACGTCTTATTAATTAAGTACTCTACTATCTTTATTATTATTACGATTATTTTAGGCTACTCTACTAATAGCTATAGGGATATAAGCCCGTAGTCAGCGCCATTATTATAGCTAAATACCGTTATACTAGCTCCTTTTCTACCCCGAGCCCTATAGTATTTTATCCCTTTTATCTATTAATTAACTAATGCTTTATAGACTAGGTCCTTAACTATATCTTATTACTATTACGCTATTTCCGGCCACTTAATAAAGGCTATAGGGACGCTAGCTTAAAGGTAGTACTAGTACTATAGCTAAATAGTGCTATACGGGCTAACTTTCTAAGGGATCTACCCTGAAATAGTATAACGACGACGACGATATTATACCTCGCAGCTACTCACCTAGCTACTATTACCCTATTAGGCCTAGCGGTTAACTCTTACTAGTAACTACTAATAGTTACCCTCTTATAGTATATCTAACTATATTTTAGTATAATTCTAGTATATATAGCTTTATCCTAAAATAAAAATCTTAAATAACCGTATTTCTATAAAAAGTGGAGTTTTTAGGTGAGAGCTCTAGATAAAAATAGTCTATTCTAAATAACTTAGTTATTTTTAACTTTTAGTTTAATATAGTTATTTTTAGATATAGTAGGGTTTACTCTTACTACCTAGCGTTAGATTTTTTTACTTATTAATTCTTAAGACTACTAGCGATTATATAGGAGTATTAAAATATACTCTTAGTAAGGAAGGTTTACTAAGATAACTAAGCATAGAGTCTTGGCATATATAGATAGATACTCTTATAGTCTTAGATAAATTAACTAAGTGTTCTACTCCTACTATTTTAACAGTAGATTATAGCTTTACTATTATTACCTTAATTAATTTTACTTAAGAGGTAAATCTAATAGATCTAGATTTATATAGCTAGCTATTATTTAATAGTAATCTAGTAAAGGTAGATATAAGGTATTTAAGGTTTAATTTCCTACCTATTATAATTAACCCTAGTATTACCTAGGCCTCTTATACTAATTAGAGTAAGTATTATTCTAGTAATTATTTAGATAATTAGAGAATTACTACTACTAGAAATTTAGCTAATATCCTTAATAAGATATATGCTAACTATTCCTAGTAGATTATTTATTTCTTAAATAGTTATTTAATAAGATTTCCTTCCTAACTATTATTATACTTTAATAGTTTTAAGACTTACTCTTTAAACTTTTATATAATCTTAATCTTAGGTATATTAATAGTAGATTTATTTATATTATTAATACTTCTCTTAAGAAGGTCTTTATTAAAAATAATACTAATAAAGATATCTTTATTCTTAGGAAGGTAAGATTAGGAACTATAAAGGAATTTAATTATAATAGATATCTTATAATTAATATATACTATTCTAGCCTTATAATTAATAGTTAGCGTAATAGTTAGAAGTACAAATAGGCTAAAATTACTATAATAACTATAATAACTATTATATCTACTATATCCTTATTAATTATAATTAATAAAAAGGGTTTTATAATATTTATAATATTTATTATATCTATTAATTAGGCTCTTTCTTTAGAATTAATTACTATTATTAACCCTAGTCTTAAAAATACGCTTAAGAATAGAGTTAGAATCTATAAAGAATTATATATTATAAATTAAATAGTAGATATTATTAATTCCTACTAGGATCTTTTTATAAATAGTAGAAGTATAATTCAGATCCTTAAGGAGTAATAAATACTAATTATATTAAAACTAAACGCGTTATCTAAGCCTATATAAGTATATCCTCTTAGGTAAAACGATAAAGATATTATTAATAAAACCTTTAATAAGCTTTAAGCCTAGGGAAGACTTATATAATTAGATTAACCTACTCTATTTAATTATCCCTACTTTATAATTTAGTATAATACTCTTAGTAGGTAGAAAGGCTACGTTATAATTAATATATAAGAGCTTAATAAAATTATAGAGAATAATATATATCTATTCTCCTTATAAGCTAATATAATAATATTAATATAAGGTTATTAATATAAGATAATTATTAATATAAGATAATTCTATTAATTCTAGGTATAAGTAAAGGATTAGTATAAGCTTATAATAGTACATTATTATAATTAAGAATAATTATCTATAGCCCTTATAAATTATAAGGGTTCCCTATTATATATATAATAGTAAACTAATACTATACTTTAAGAATATTAGGAGTTTATAAAGGCTTATATTAATAATATTATTATCTACTTATATACCTTATAAGAATATCTAAGTTACTTATATAAGGGGTTTAATCTCTTTTATTAAAAATAAGTAAGCCTTTCTTTTATAAAGTTATTTATTAACTATCTATCTATTACTCTACTAGGATAGTATATCAATAGCCTTAGTAATAGGGACTCTTTTAATTTATATAGATTTATTAATTAAGGAAGCTATTTAAGCTATTAAGAAAGATAAAGTATTAGGGAGGCGGAAGCTATTCTACTATTACTAAGCGAAACGTATAAAGTAGGGAAGATTCTATATTAGTATACTAGTAAAATTAAAAAAGTAAATAACCCTATTTACTAATTAAGCTAGTAGTTAATTAGAGCTAGTAATAATATAAGCGTCTTTATATACCTTTACTAAATCGCTAGCCTTAGATAAGTCTACTAGGTTATACTATAAATTATCCTTATTACTATAGCTAACCTACTTAACTAAGTACTAAGTTTTACCTCTTAAATACTATTTATCTAGTAATATCTTAATTTTATACTTATCTTTATAAATAGTACTATCTTTAGCTGTAATAAGGGGTAGCTTTTAGCTAAACGTCCTCTTATATAGATCTATCCCTTCTATTTTTAGCTTAAGTTATACTACTAATACTACCGGCTATATATATATTATAAGGGGTAGCTTAAGTTAATAGGCGAGTGATCCTACCTTTTATAAAACCTTAAACGGGCTGGTATATTATTATAAGAGTTCCCTATTTAGACTGACCGTCAAGTCGGGATTCGGTACCAAGATTTGGTACCGACCGAATACTCGGGTTAGGGTCTTAGTACCAACCGAAATACTTAGTACTAGCTATTAGTACCGACTCGCTAAGGCCTTAATACCTTAGCGAGTCAGGTTAACCTAACTTAAATTACTAAAGTATCGCTAAGACGCTAAGCCCCTAATAAAATAGTAAGGAGCCCTAATTTTTTTTAGAATTACCCCTATATTAAAAATAGATTTTTTTTAATTAGAATTTTAATACCTCTTATAATTCCCTAGGGATATATATTACCTTTTTATATTACCTTAAAGAATTACCTAGGTTAGGCTAGGTAATAATAATAATAATACTTAGTAATATAGGAGTAAGTTATAGATATAATAGTAAATACTATTATAGATAAGAAATATTAATAATATTATAGTTATTATTTCTATAGGAATAGCTAATTAGTAATTATCTTTCTATATTATCTTATTTACTTTCTAGAATTCCCTAGGTAATAATAATAATAATAATAATTAAAAAAAAATAGAAAATATAATAAGAAATACTACTAAAAATAGAAAATATTACTAGAAAAAATATCTTAGCGATTTAAGTTAATACTTCGGTACTAATACTTAGTACCTACCTAGGTACTAACTTAAGGTACTTAGTACCTACCTTAGTACCGACTTAAGGTACTTAGTACTAGATTTTAGTATTAAATCGCTAAGACTCGAGTTAGGTACCTAACTTAAGTTTAAAGTACCGACTCGACGCGGTTAGTCTATACTAGATTTATTATATTAATATAAAGGAATCTATGAAATATAAGAGTTAATATAGCCTAATATTTATCTAGCCCTTTAAAGTTTAACTAGTAGCTTTTAATAAATTAAATAGTAGAATAGCTTATTCTTATTATTAGAAAGTCTAATATTATAGTCTAATATAAAGATATAACTATATAATTAAGTATAGTATTAGGCCGTTTTTATACTTTTAATATTATAATTAGTATTCTTATAAGCTACTAAGTAGCTATTAATAGAATCTAGGTATTAATAATAAGTTATAATTAATATGTTAGGGGTAGTCTACCTATTATCTAATAGTATCTATTTATATATAATATTTTTTATTATTTAGTTAGATATATCTAGGAGTTTTAGGCCTAATAATATAGAGGTTTCCCTATCTTATTACCTATAATAGAGTTGTATATAACTAATTATAGCTAAAAGTAGGCTTAATTTATAAGTTAATACTTATATACTTTATAAATTAACCTTATAATTTATTAATAGTTATAGTAAATACTAGTTAGATAGAGTACTACTTATAAATAAAGGGGGTAGGAATCTACCTGTTATTTTCTTTAAATTATAATAGCGTCTTAAATAGTATTACCTTATTATTATTATAAGTATTACTTATAATCTCTCTTTTAAAGATATATTTATTATATCTTATTACCTATAATTAGGTCCTATTATATAAATATAATAGATTAAGGTTCTTTAATAGTATAATTAATATACCTAGCTTAATATATAACTTATAAGATAATAGGGAGGGTTTATAAAACCTATAAAAGTATTTAAGAGGGAAGAGTTTATTATTTTCTTCTAATATAATATAATTAATACTCTAGTATATTATTATATTACTAGGGATATATAATATTATCTTAGTATTAATACTAGTAATATCTTTATTAATAATAATAAGAATAGCCTATTTTAATAAATAAATCCTTTAAGAGATATTTATTCTAATATTAATATAGATATTCTTAACTAAATTATTAATAATATTTCTAGGGGTATAACTATATTTCTAATATAATATGTCTTTATTAGTAGTAGGGCTTTTCTAGATATTAATACTATTATTAATAGTAAGGAGATTACTTACAAATAGTCCTATTTTATAATATATAATATCTATTAGATTAGGATTATAAAGTTACTTATTAATAGTAAGATTTAAATATATAACCTTATTCTAAAAATAGGCCTTTTAAAGATACGCCTTAATAACCTAGTTACTAGATCCTCCTAGAATAACTAGGAGTATTTATTAGAAGTCCCTATAAAAGTAGATTACCTTACCCCTAAAATAAGCCTAGTTAATATTATAAATATTTTAAAGGTTATAACTAATAACTTTTATATTATATTAACTCTATATAAGAGAATTTTCTTAAAAGATAATATAAGCTTATTTAATTAACTTAGTAAGATTAATCCCCTTCTTAATCTTATATAAGGAGGTAGTATTAGAGTCTAGGGGTATCTTAAATTATAAGTAAGTAGTTTAACCTCCCTATAATAGTATTAATATAATACTAGAAGATACTACTATTAAAGTAACCTTTTACTAGGAATATAGCCTTTTTATAATAATATTTTAAACTATTATCTTACTAGTCCCTCTAGTACTATTAAGGAAGAATAATATACTTAGAGTATTAAGTTTATTATTAGTATTAATATTAATAGCAGTAATAATCTAATTAGTAGTATAATATTAATTAGTATTTAGCCTATTTTATAAGACCTTAGCCTTATTAGGGGTAATTTAGTAAGATATTTCTTCTTATAAAAGTCTATTTAGAAAATTATTAAAATTATTAAACAGAATTATTAAAATAGGTATGCTATATTAGGTTAGATCCTTAGTATATTTAGGGGTTAATTAATATTCTAATAAGCTATTATTTAGGTAAAGGGCGTACTATTCTATAAGTAACTATTACTTATAATAATTATCTAGTATTTAAAGCGTTAAAAAATCCTATTATAAGAGGTATAAGTAGTTATTTAAGATATACTCCTTATATTTATTTTATAAGGTAAGGGTATTAGTAGGTTAGAGTTTAACTAATATTAATATAAAAAGACTATATAGCTTATAACCTCCTTAAAAATCCTTTCCCTTATTAAGGATCTTATTAGTATATCTATTATTCTTAGTTAATCTAAGCTTTATATAGGCCTTCTATCCTATTAGCTAGCTATCTACTATCTATAAGTTATTAAATAATATAGCCCTCTTAATATAATAGAGGAGTAGTTAGTAATAGTAAAGATTCTTAGTTTTAAGACTAATAAAATTAATATACCTAAGAGTCTCCCCTTTTTATATATTTTCTATTATTTATTTATTTTATTTTATATAAAGACCTTAGGAAAATCCGCGTATAAATAATTAAGTAGATCCCTTATAATAGTATGATATTTCCGTTTCTATTTTATAAAAGGCAATAGCTAACTATTATTATAAGCTTCTTTAATAAGATAGTTTATATTAAAAAATTCTATTAATATAATCTAATAAAGCTTATTACTATCTATTAGTTTTTATTTAATAGCCTTATTAATAGCCTAGTTATTAGCCGGCTTAAAAAGGGTATACTATTAATCTAAAAAGTAGATTTATAAATACTTTATATAAGGCTTTATAATACTTATATTAAATAAGAGTATCTTCTAAATAGTCTTAATAGACCTAATTTAATAAGTAGACTAAAACTTTATAATCTTATCTACTAACTCCCCTTACTATTATAAGTAGCTATTAGGAGTAGGATTATTATTAGTACGCGTATAATTCCTAATAAGGGAGATATTAGCCTAATTAAGTCCCTTATAAATATATTTATATAGATAGAAAATAGACTTAATAGAGTTATAAATCTTAATATTGATATAGGTACTATATTTCTTTAATAGGTATAAGTTATAGGGGATAACCTACCTATTATTAATAGAGGAATTAGGTTTAGGGGGGCTAATTAAATACTTATTTAAAAGGGATAACTCCTATTAGATATAAAAGATATCTCTTAATAAAAATCCTTTAGAAAAGCCTTATTATAATAATTCTTCTCCTAATTAAAATATCTATTACTAGGGGCCCTAGTATAGTAATTATAAATTATATATTATAAGACTAACTTATATAGGGTATTACCCTATTATAAAGGGGGGATAAAAGCTTAAATAATATTATTAATATTACTAACTATTTAGATCTAATCTTCTTCCTATATAATAAGGAGAATATAAGTATATAAGAGATTATACTTTTAAAATTTAATAATATAATAGTAGCTTATATAAATATTAAGGATATATTACTTAAGGGGGTCCTTTATTAACTCCTAGAGCTTCTAATTAAAGATATAGGTAATTAGATTATAATAGTACTCTAATATCTAACTAGGTTCTAATAAACTCTAAATATTAGGCTACTTAGGATTATATAAAAAAAAATTAAAAAAATAGGTTTACCCCTTTTTAGATTATTATTATAGTATCTTATATTCTCGCTTTTATAGTATATAGGCTTCCTAGTATTATTAATAAGAGGATAGTTACCTTACTACTAATATCTTTAAGTAAGATATCTATATTAATACTAAGCCTATTTATTAGGCTAGAGTAGTAGTTTACTTAAATAGTCTATTAATTCTAATAATACTAATTTAGGTTATTAAGCTCTATTAATATCTAGATATTAGTAGCTTAGTAGCTAAATAGATATCTACTATTAATAGTATAATTAAAGAAATTAGGTGAGATCTAAATATTAATTAGCTAATTGTTTAAATTAGATTAACTATCCTCTAGCTATTATCTAAATAATATAGATCTATTTATAACTAAGTAGATTTAGGTCTAGAAAATAATTAGGGAAATATATTAAATAGTCTTACTTATATCTATTTTATATAAAATGAATATCTTATTACTTACTAAGACCTATTATAACTCTAAGGTATATACTCGCTAGTAATATACTAGTCTAATTCCTACCTAGGGTTACTACTATCTTCCTACTCTTATTTATTATTACTACTAATTAAGGTATACTAGGCGAGCGTATTAGTAATATAGTTCTATTATAATATATATAATAGATAGTCGCCTAGAAGCTAATAGCTAGCTAATAGGCGGTAGTTATACTATAACTATTTATTAAATAGAAATAGGAGCGGATATTAGAGGGCTATATAAGAAGGATACTAGTTAAGGATTAATATAAGGCCCCCCTTAATAATTTTAATATAAATATCCTACTTAATCCGGCCTCTTATAATATTATTAGGAGTTATTATAATATAAGTAATTTTTATAAAGGTAGGGTAATTATAGGTACCTTTATCCTATTATTTAAGATTTAACTATTAGATATAAATACTTATAATATTAATAGGATATTATAGTTTATCCTCCTTAAGGCGGTTATAATAGGATTTAAACCCCTAGATATATAGGTTAATAGACTAAAGGGTATACTAAGTAGAAGTAAGGGTATCTTAATTCAAATTATTAAAATATTAATAGTAAATATCTAGTTACTCTTGTATATTATCTAGTATATAAATCTAGGTAAATTTTAGCCTAAGGCTATTATTAATAATAAAAGGACTTATAAAATAATAAATAGACTCCTAGATCTAGAAGGTAGTTTAACTAATATAGGTATTAATATTAGTTATACCCTTACTAGTAAAGGAGAGATAATTATTATAATTAAAAATATTATTTAAAAATTCTTTACTATATATAATCCTCCTTTTTATAAAGTATCTATTAATAATAATAATATCTATATTATTAAGTAATTTATTAATAAATTATACCCTAACCTTAGCTTCTTTTTAAGGACTCTTAGGTAATAAGTTAATATTAGCTAGCTTATATAACTAGTTAGGAGATAGCTAATTATTCTTTCTACTATTATAATATAGCTATTAACTATCTCCTAAGTTACTATATTTATTTTTCTATAACAGTATATTATAATATAGATATCTAATAATAGGGATATTAAATAATTTATTAACTAGGTAGGGTATTATATCTCCTACTATCTAGGGATCCCTATATACTTAGTATCCTTAACTTAATATTTACCCCTAATATATATTATTCTAACGCCGGTATAAGCCCCGTTAAACTAGAGGTAGATACTTAGGATTATCTTCTTTAGTAGCCTATTATTAGGTATACTAGCGATATATATATAGATAATATTTAGGTAGTAATAGAGGACTAATTTCTTAGGGGGCCTCTTTAAAGATTAGGGGAGTAGGTTATTATAGGTTTTATAGTAGAATAATTACTTAAATAGTTATATTAATAAAAGCTATATACTACTAGGAAGTAATACTATTATTAAGATAGTTATAAGGGTAAGTACCTAATAGTATTTCTTTATAGTAAGGTTTTATTAATATAATATATCTAAGGTTTACTAGTAAGTTACTAGATCTAATTAAAATATTTAAATTAGTCTTCTTTAAGCGCCTAGTACGTCTTATACTATTAGTCTTATAAGATCTAATCCTCTTATTAATAGTATTAGGGTATAGGTTAGAAAGAGCTAGGCGCTTAAAAGGTATTAGTAGGGAGCTAGAGGAGCTATTTAGTATAAGAAGGGCGATAATATATACTTTAAAGATAATTAGTATAGCTTATAAGGCGGGGATTATATAGGGGAGGAATAATATCTATAATAAGGTATTAAATAATAAAAATTAGGTAGGAAGAAAAAATTAGTTAGGTAGTAGGGATATACTAAGATATTAGATAGTTAGATTAATATTAATAAGTAATTCTATTTATTCTAATATATCTTTTAAACTATTATATTATTTTTAAAGATTTTTAAAGCTTTAAATAGTTATAAGTAGGTTATATAGTTTTATTTAAGTAGAAAATATTATAGAGCGTAGGTATAGATATAGGTAGAATATAAAGAAATATTAGAGTTCTAATATTCGCGCTAGTCTAGGAAAGGAATCTAGGGTACTTATTAATTAACTAATAAGCTATAATAAGCTTAAGGTCTTAAATTATGTATTTTCTATTACAGTAAGAAGATATGATTAAGACCTAATTTACCTATCCTATCCTATAGTCCTATACTATCTTACGTAGAATATCCCGTAGGATATCTTATATCTTTCTAGCTAGTAATTATAATAAATATATATAAGCTATATTCCCTTTAATAATAGCTTATAAATTAGTAAGAAGCTATTAAGTATTTAAGTAGCTCTTATTAAATATATATATACTACTAATAAGCTTATAATATACTTAAAAAAGGTAGAAGTATTAACTAGTATATTACTAAATATTAGAGATCCTACTAAGTTAAAGTAGTTACTTAGAGTATATTATTAATTCTAGATACTTACTATATCTCTTATACTTCTAGACTTAGATATTATATTTAATTTTAAGGCGACTAATATTAAAGTTATATTATAAAACCTAAGATTCTTTATATATTAGGATTTTCTAAAAACCTAGAGGAGTACCTAGAGAAAATAATGAAGTCTTTCTCTGTTTATATAAAGTATATAAAATCCCCAGCGTCTCTAATAGGGATAGACTAACCGCGTCGAGTCGGTACTTTAAACTTAAGTTAGGTACCCGACTCGAGTCTTAGTAATTTAATACTAAAATCTAGTACTAAGTACCTCAAGTTAGTACTAAGGTAGGTACTAAGTACCTTAAGTTAGTACCTAGGTAGGTACTAAGTATTAGTACCGAAGTATTAACTTAAATTACTAAGATATTTTTTCTAGTAATATTTTCTATTTTTAGTAGTATTTCTTACTATATTTTCTATTTTTTTTCTAATTATTATTATTATTATTATTATTACCTAAGGAATTCTAGAAAGTAAATAAGATAATATAGAAAGATAATTACTAATTAGTTATTCCTATAAAAATAATAACTATAATATTACTAATATTTCTTATCTATAATAGTATTTACTATTATATTTATAATTTACTACTATATTACTAGGTATTATTATTATTATTACCTAGCCTAACCTAGGTAATTCTTTAAGGTAATATAAAAAGGTAATATATATCCCTAGGGAATTATAAGAGGTATTAAAATTTTAATTAAAAAAAATTAGGGCTCCTTACTATTTTATTAGGGGCTTAGCGTCTTAGCGATACCTTAGTAATTTAAGTTAGGTTAACCTAACTTGCTAAGGTATTAAGGCCTTAGCAAGTTAATACTAATAGCTAGTACTAAGTATTTCGGTTAGTACTAAGACCCTAACCCGAGTATTTAGTCGGTACTAAATCTTAGTACTAAATCCCGACTCGACGGTTAGTCTAAGTAAGTTATTATAGTTAAGAATAGTTATTTATAGCCCTTATAAGTTATAAGGGTTCCCTACTATATATATAGTAGTAAACTAATACTATACTTTAAGAATATTAGGAGTTTATAAAGGCTTATATTAATATTATTATTATCTACTTATATACCTTATAAGAATATCTAAGTTACTTATATAAAGTTTTTAATCTCTTTTATTAAAAATAAGTAAGCCTTTCTCTTATAAAGTTATTTATTAGCTATCTATTTATTACTTTACTAGGGTAGTATATTAATAGCCTTAATATATTTATAATAAAAGAGAAAATTATAACTATTACCTTACTATAATTCTTATAGAATCTAGATAACCTAGAAATAATTTTTAAACTAACTATTTAGCTCTACTTATTAATTAGGAGATATAGAGAGAGAGTAGACCCCTTATAAAAGAGAAAGGTAGTTCTTAATAAAGGCTTTAGTATAGGTATAAAGGGTTATATATAAAAATAGAAGGTAATTAGAGTAATTTTTTATAAGCTTATATAAGAGGAGCTTATTACTTTTTAGGATTTATAAGATATATTTAAGTCTCCCTATTTTCTTATTATTATAATTATAATAGGATTCTATATATAAATCTAGATACCTTAAAAGTAGTAGGATTTATAGCTATTATATATTATATAAAGGAAGATTCTATATAATTATTAAGACCTTTTATAAGAACTAATATATAGCTTATTATACTTTTTAATTACTATCTTAATAATATAAAGAAGAACTAATAGCCTATTAAATTAGAGATTACTAGTATTATATAAGTTATTAAGAAGGTTTAATATATAATTAAATTAAATTTATAACTACTTATAATTATTTATACTAATTATTTTATATTAATAAACTAGGGAGCTTATATATTAGCCTTAGGGCTTAGAATAGTATTATAAGTTACTAAATATATATTTAATAACTTTTAGAAATACTAGGTAATAGGACTAATAGAGGATAAGTTCTACTAATTAGCTATAATATAATAACTATATAGAGCTAGTACTAACTAGGTAATTCTAATAAGTAGCTAAGTCTTATTAATAATTAATAGTACTAGTACTTAGTAAGAATTAATAGTATATAGAATATAGATATAGAATATAAGGCTAGGCTAGGGGAGGTACTCTATATATATATAAATTATATAAATCGACTGTATTTAAAACTTATATTACGCTAGCGTTAATAACGTCGGTAATTTCTAAAAACCTAGAGGGGTACCTAGGGCCGGCCTTAGGCCGCCCCGGGCCCTAAGGGCCGTGGTTTAAGAAAGCTTACCCTAGGGCCGCAGGAGCAGATACGAGTCCGCCTGAGGCTACCCTAAGACCAGGCTTCCGGGCACTAGGTAATACTGTCGCGCTACCCTACGGCTAGGCTTCTAAGTACTAAGTAATAGCGTTACGGTTCCTATAACTAACGCTGTCGTATTATCGTTAACACTCTAAATTAATATAACTACCACGCTGTCACCCCAATTACGGCCCTCCCTAGCGTATAACCCCCGCGTAGAAATCGGCTAAATCGATCGATTCCGGGGTCGCTTTTAAGGTGGCGTTGGGGGTGGCTCTAGGGTACGCTACCCGAGTCTCCCGTCGATTATAGAATATTAAAACATTTGAAGTTCTACTTAGTAATTAGTTACGTGATATAAATTCGCTTAGTAATTAGTCACGTGACTTCCTAACATTTACGAATTAATAAATTCTAAAAATACTACTTAGTTAGTAGTTACGTGATACTACCCTTAGAGCCCGGAGCGGCCCTAGGCCTACGGGTATAAGGCCTTTACTAAGGGTATAGGGGCGAGTTAAGATCTTGCTAATAAACGTAGCTACTTGTTATATATATAGCTAACAGTTACCTTAGCTAGCTTATAGAGAGCGGAAGCTTTCCGCTAGGCTACTTTATACCTAGGAGAGGCTTCGCCTCTCTAATAATTAATTATATAATTATAATTAGTCTATTAAGTACTTACTACCTTAATAATAGTAGTAATACCTTTATTTATACTAATATCTTCTATAAATACTTTCTAACTATTTAAGAAGAACTAAACGCCGTCTCTATAATACTAGTATTAAGTCCTCCTAGCCTAGGAAAGACTTCCCTAAACGCTATATATTAATAATAATATACCTTATTATTAAGGACCTTAATAGTATACTAGAGGCCTTATATAAGTATTATAGTAAGGCTATTATAATAGACTTCTTATCTATAAAAGCCTTTACTAATAAGTATTTATTCTCTATACCCTAGAGAGTTAGTACTAAGATAGAGAATTTCTATTAAGGCCCTAATGAATTTACTACTCTTTCTTAATACTTCTCTATATTCTATTATTATAGCTCTCTAAACTTCTTAGGAAGTAGTAGAACTTACTTTTTAGTTAGATAAATTTATATAGACTAGATATATCTTTATATCCTTAATTAATAATACTACTTACTATATTATTTCTTTAATTATAAAGGATACCCTTAGACCCGCTAAATTAGGCTAAGAAGCCTCTACTAGATAAGGAGGTACCCGTTCTAGATTTATATCCTTAGAAGCTATTAGTCTCCTTAGGGCTTCCGTATAATCTTAGCTTTAAGACTAGGTAATTAATAAACCTACTATCTATAAGGCTATCTTATACTTTAATAAGGAAATAGAAGCCTCTTATAAACTCCTTAATAGCCCTCCCTTACTAAGTAAATTATAGACTACTTCGTCTCTTAATAGTACTACTACTACTAGGTAATTATTAGCTAAAGAAGCTATTTATAGATAACTAATTAGCTTAAAACCTAATCTATCTAGCTAATTATCTAGTAGTATAGTAACCTTTACTATTAACCTAGCTATATAAGTAACTATTAACGCTACTATAACTTAATATATTTAGGAGAACCTAGCTATACCTAGCCTACTAGGTCCTCCTAGACTAGCTAGTTAGCCTAGTTAACCTAGCTAATTAGGTGAAGTAGGTATATTAACTATAGTTAATAGCGGTAATAATTATTCCTAATAGAACCCTAGGGACTTAGGATTCTTTAATCCTATATATAATAGTAAATTTATTAGTACTAGCTTAACTATTAAGTATACTAGAAAGGATACTTACTTTTAAGATATTTATATATTTACTAATTAAGCTAAGTAAATATACTTACTTAAGGATCCTACTACTATTAGGAATAACCTTTAGCTAAGCCTTTATAGATAAGTACTTAAATAGTATAATAATAAGCTCTCTAAAATAAAATAAAGGATAGTAACCTTTAGTAATAGCGTCGACAAATAGGTATAACTACTACTTAGAAGGTTCTAATAGCTATTAAATATCTCTATTAATAATATAATATATAGGAAGTTTATTATAAAGGATACTATAAGCTATTATAAGTTATAAGAGTTTAGTACTAAGATATTATACTTTATAAAAGATACTAGGTTAAAAGATATAAAGATTTAACTTAATATTATATATAATACTATTAACTTTAAACTTTATTATAGTATTTACTATCCTACTAATTAAACCTCTATTAATAACTTCTTATTAGAACTTAAGGATAGGAAGTATAAAGAGTAGGTTTATATAAGTAGGTAGAGAACTTCTACTAGTACTCTAAGTAATAGGCTATAATAACGTCTTAGTTATAAATATAGGCCTATTAAGTAATATAGTTAATATAGTTTTTCTAATAATAGAGTAGGGTACTAGGTATTCTAGTAGAGTAACTAGTCTTATAATAATACTTACCCCCCGTTCTTACCCTTTTAAAATAACTAGGCTTATTAAATAAATTAATAGCCTTATTAGAGCTAGTAGTTTTATTAAAATACCCCTTAAATCTTACCTCTAGTATAAAGGCTTTAAATTATAGCTAGCCTAGTAAACGCGTTAGATTCTATATAATAACCTAATTAACCTTAGCTCTAATAATTATTATAACTTATAAGGCTAGGTTAAGGGAATTACTAGCTAGGTAGTTAATTATAGGATAATTATATACCGCGCTTTTTATTATAATAAGTATACTAGGCTATTATAAAGGATATAGTAGATAAATACTATTTATAAAAGTAGTTAAATCTATTATTATATATAGAATTTTCCTTAACTTGGATAAGTTATTTATAATAATATAAAATAATAATATGAAACTAATTCTTTAAGATAATATTAGAAGGAAAGTAATACTTAATTTTCTATAAACTTTTTCTAAGAGAAGTAGAATAAATAATTATATAAATACTTTCTTACCTTAAATTAATCTTTTTATACTATTAATAAACTAGAGTTTTAGTAGTAATTATTAATAACTTATCTAGACTTAACCCTAATTTATTATATTATATTATAAAGTATAATCTTTTTAGATTTTAAAGGAATATATATAAAAATTAAAGTAGATCTAGAGTATTTTTAATATATTTCTTTTATATTAAATACTTAATCTAGTCCTTAAAAGTTACCTATTTCAGAGTATTAATCTATTAAGTTAATACTAATTTATAATATTAAGAATATCTTATTACTTTTATACTACTTAATATCTATTATTCTAAGTATTTACTTATAGTAGAATTAATAAAGATATTAATTATTTATAAAATTAAAGATAAACTTTTTAGAGTTATTATTAATAATACTAATAATAATAGAACCTTAAAAGATAAACTAGAGAAATTTCTTACTTAATATAATATTTAATAAGGTAAATTATAGAGCTCTATTCCTTGTATAACTTATATTCTTAACCTTATAATATAAGACTTTATTAAAGCCCTAGATTTAGAAGCTTTAATTAATATAATAGTATTATTAGAGGATACTTAAGTTAAAGATATTTAAGTAAGTATAAATCTATCTACTATTATTAAGAAGGTATAGTATTAAAGAGGTAATATAAATAGGTAATATATTTATTAATTTAAACTATAGATTTATACTCTTATAATAGCTATTAACTTATCTCTTTAATAAAAGCTCTATTTTATATAATTATAAGAAATCTCTATTAAAAGACTTAGAAAGCTTATATAATATATATATATTTATTAGAATTTTACCTACCTAATACTTTATTATATATATTATATAAGTTTTATTAATACTTAAGTAGATAAAAATATAAATAATTTAAAAATTAATAAGATTAACCTTAATAAGTATAAATAGTTAATTATCTCACTACTTAGAAATATATTAAATCCTATTTATTATCTTACTTTAATAGTTTTTTTAGATAATAAATATAAGTATATATTTAAAGTTCTAGTTATATAATGACCTTTTTAATTATTGTAATAATATTTTAATAATAATATATAATAGTATAATAGTTAGTAGAGTAAGTATTATTAATACTTATAAAGTAGCCTTAATAAAACTTACTAAGTATTATTCTAAAATAGAAGGTAAAGATAGATTAATATATAATATTATCAATATTCTAGACCCTTTTATAAAACTAAGTTTATATAAAACTTAGGATAAATAAGAGTAGTTAAATAATAATAAGGCTTTAATATCTTATAAAGAGATATATAAAAATAAATTAATAAATTACTTTTATAAATATTATAAGATATTACTAATTATTAGAAGGACTAATATATATAAAATATAAAATATTAATAAGGTAATATAATATAATATAATTAATATTAACTAGTTATAACCTTTAATAAGAGTAAAGAGAAGTCTACTTTAATATTTAAATTATAAATCTTTATTATAAAGTAAAGCTATTTAATACTTTTATTCTAAAAATCTATTGAAGGATATTCTTTTATAAGAGTATTAAAAGGATAATACTTTAACTTATCTAAATTTAATATAAATAGCTAAGGATATCCTTTTATATCTAATATTATTTATAAGTATTAAGAGAGTCTTTAATCTTACTTAAAAAGTATATTTATAAAATTATATAAAATTAGAATTAAAGTTTATAAAATAAATACTACTTCGAAAGTATTATAATTATATTATAGGTTTAGACCCTAAAAAAGCTCTTATTAAGTCCTAGGATATTCTTTAAAGGGAAGAAGATATTAATTAAAGTATAAATAAAAATAAAGATCCTTTTAAGTTAAAATTAATAGATATCTTAAGATAAATAAATTAATAGTTATTATTTTAAAATTAATTAATAATTAGGTAGTATATTTATAAAGTAGGTTTAATTTCTATATATAAATATAAAGGTGATATAAGAAGGTAATATAATTCTTTATCTTATTAAGAGCGCCGTAATATTAAGAGTACTATAATATTAAGAGTACTATAATATTAGAAGTGTTATATTATTCTAAATCTACTCTCTACTCTTAATATTATAAAACCCTTATTACTCTTAAGTATTAAATAGTATAATATTAAAGCTCTTTATTAATTCCCTTATAAGCTATAGATCCCTTTATATTATAATAATATATTTAATATAAATATAAAATATATTAATAAGTAATTATTATAAGGATAAAATAGTAATATAAAATAATAATATACTTACTTAAAAGAAAAGATACTCTAAATACTTTTATAATATCTTATAATATTACTAGAAAATACCTATCAAAATTCTTGAATTTTATATATAAAAAGTATAATTAAAACTATACTTCTATTATTTATTAATAAGTAATAATAGTAATAAGGTAATATTAAGTCTAAATATAATAGATACTTATATAAATTATTATAGATATTAAGACCTACCTTAAGTATTATAAGGGTTATAAGGTAAATATAATGGTAAATATTAATTTTAGACCTAAGAGGTTATTTATAATAGTTACCTAGTATTAGGGTATTAATAAGTAGTTATTAAGCCTACTTATATTATAACTCTATTATAATATTATTAATTAGAATTAATAGGGTATAATTAAGTATACTATTATTAGATAACTTATTATATTAGTTATTATTAGGAAAAGTTATTATTATTATTAAGATAGAAGTATTAAAAGACTAATACTATCTACTAGGTACCTAATTAATTATAAGATATCTAGTATAATAATATTTTATTCTACTAATAACTTTTATACTACTAGACTATTTAATATAATTCTTAAATTATTATATTCCTTATATTATTATATTTCTTTTATATTCTTATAATAATTATTAATAGTCCTACTAGATTTATTATATTAATATAAAGGAATCTATTAGATATAAGAGTTAGTATAATCTAATATTTATCTAGCCCTTTAAAGTTTAATTAATAGTATTTAATAAATTAAATAGTAGAATAGCTTATTTTTATTATTAGAAAGTCTAATATTATAGTCTAATATAAAGATATAACTATATAATTAAGTATAATATTAGTATTACAATTACTATATATTTATAGGCTATTTGTATTAAAGCGATACCTAAATAGGCTTAGCGTCCTTTCTTAATAGAAAGGCGAACTTCTCATATATAGAGAATATATCTTTTACCTTCTATTTATATTTAAATGTAATAATTAGGCTATTTTTATACTTTTAATATTATAATTAGTATTCTTATAAGCTACTAAGTAGCTATTAATAGAATCTAGGTATTAATAATAAGTTATAATTAATACATTAGGGGTAGTCTACCTATTATCTAATAGTACTTACTTATATATAATATTTCTTATTATTTAGCTAGATATATATTTAGGAGTTTTAGGCCTAATAATATAGAGGTTTCCCTATCTTATTACTTATAATAGTGCTATATATAGCTAATTATAATTAAAATTAGGCCTAGTTTATAAGTTAATATTTATATACTTTATTAATTAGCCTTATAATTTATTAATAGTTATAATAAATACTAGTTAGATAGAGTACTATTTATAAATAAAGGGGGTAGAAATCCGCCTATCATTTTCTTTAGATTATAATAGCATCTTAAATAGTATAATTAATATACCTAGCTTAATTTATAACTTATAAGATAATAGGGAGGGTTTATAAAACCTATAAAAGTATTTAAGGGGGAAGAGTTTATTATTTTCTTCTAATATAATATAATTAATACTCTAGTATATTATTATATTACTAGGGATATATAATATTATCTTAGTATTAATACTAGTAATATCTTTATTAATAATAGTAAGAATAGCCTATTTTAATAGATAAACCCTTTAAGAGATATTTATCCTAATATTAGTATAGATATTCTTAACTAAATTATTAATAATATTTCTAGGGGTATAACTATATTTCTAATATAATATATCTTTATTAGTAGTAGGGCTTTTCTAGATATTAATACTATTATTAATAGTAAGGAGATTACTTATAAAGAGTTCTATTTTATAATATATAATATCTATTAGATTAGGATTATTAAGTTACTTATTAATAGTAAGATTTAAATATATAACTTTATTTTAGAAATAGGCCTTTTAAAGATACGCCTTAATAACCTAGCTACTAGATCCTCCTAGAATAACTAGGAGTATTTATTAGAAGTTACTATAAAAGTAGACTACCTTACCCTTAAAATAAGCTTTATTATTATTATAAATATCTTAAAGGCTATAACTAATAGCTTTTATATTATATTAACTCTATATAAGAGACTTATCTTAAAAGATAATATAAGCTTATTTAATTAGCTTAGTAAGATTAATCCCCTTCTTAATTCTATATAAGGAGGTAGTATTAGAGTCTAGGAGTATTTTATATTGAAATAGGTAGAATAGTAATAGTTATTATATTACTAGCTATATAGGTAGAGAGAGATAGAATATATAGGATACTAAGGCGGGTACTAGCGCGCGTCTAGTACGCGGCTAGTCTAACTAATTATATCCTATTTTAATATATTTTAATACTCCTACTTAAATAAAGTACCTATTAGTATAGTAGTATAATTAACTTATATTTTATTCCTACTATCTAAAATCCCCCTTTTAAACTAAATGCTAGGTAAGAGGCGTAAAGTCGAGGTAGATAGTAGTAGAAGCCCTTATAAGGCGGTAATTTAGTAAAACCCTTCTAAATATAAATTAGATAGACCCTAATAAGGTAGGTATAATTATAGGGTTATTAATTCTATTTATATAACTATTTCTAAGATATACTTATTTTATAAAGATATACTATTAAGGTTTCTATATTATAATAACTTAATAGTATATTTCTTACCTTTAATATACTAGATAAGCTTATACTAGGTAGGGAGGAGGGTTTTATAAGGCCTAATTTTAGTATTTATATCTTTAGTAGTATTATAATTATAATTAAAAATATTAATATTAGGATAGAGGATTATAGCTCCCTAGTAGTACTAGTTATCTACTTCTTATTCTTATCCTACCTAGGTACGTATTTAGGTAGTAAAGACGGCGAGGCTATTATAACTTATAAGGATATTACGCTAGAAGTTATTATAGGTATTATATTTACTAGCGTCTAGGAATATATTATACTAGTTCTATTTTATATTAGAGGTAGGGTAAGAGATAGGATTATAGTAGATATATATTATAATCTAGGCCTAATAGTTTTATAAGAAGGTAGTTAATTTATCTATTATAATATTAATTTATAAGTAGGAATAGTTTAGTATTTAAATAATATTACTAGTAGTATAACTTACTATTTAAGCTTAAAATATAAAAGGATAATAGAGTTAAATAGGCTTATAAAGTCTATTTTATATTCTAATATTATAGTATAGAGTTATAAGGCTAGAAGTATAAGTAGTTAAGAGCTAGCTATCCCTTAGTTAATAATAGAAGTACTTATAAAGTTACTAGAAGTACCTATAAAGCCTTATTATATTAAAGACTCCTACTACTATAATACTTCTAGGCTTAAGGCCTTATAAAAGGGAATAAATTTATCCTTAGGGAGGGCTTTAATAAGGCTATTAGCTACCTACTTATTAGTCCTAATATATTCTAGCTTAATATTACTAGTAGTAACCTATTCTTATATATAATAATATTAGATATTAATATACTTTATATATTTATAAAATTAAGGGTTCTTAGCTAGGGTAATAGCTCCCTAATTATTATAATAGAGTATTATAATAGTAGGCTAATAGGTATCCTTAGAGAGGTCTAGCTTAGTAAGGAGCTATTAGAGCTAGATAGCTTCCTTTATAACTTATATCTAGCCTATATACTCTACCTTATAGCTAGATAGGGTAATAGTAGGCTATTACTTTAATAACTAGCTTATTACTTTACTATAGTTTTAAAAATATAATTTATAATTAACTACTAAGTATTTTAGTTATTAGCCTAATTAGCGTTATTATAATTAATAAGGGGAAAGATACTCTTATAAAAAGTAAACTATAAATTAGTTATACTTTAAAGGTAATAGAAAATCCTTTTAATAGCTATTTAATATAACTAATTTAGGTTTAATTTATATCTATTAACTACTAAGATTATAAAGGTAATATCTAGCTTAGTCCTTAATATAATATATATTAAGGAGCTAATAGCTAACTAATATTCCTTTTAAAAAGTATTAAGGGTTATATAATCTTTTTTAAATACTTATAACTTATTTATATCTATTAAGGTCGTTATAAGATATAACTCCTATATATTAAAGTCCCTTAATACCTTTTTAATATAAGCTTTTTAACCTAGTTATAATACTTAATTTACTTAATCCTACCTAACTAATATACTTAGATAGAAGGAATATAAGCTAATATTAATTATCTAGAAGTATTTACTAAGTATAACCTTAACTTAATTAATAGTTGTTTAACTAGGTCTAATAATTAATAAATTATTTATATAGGTTATAATAATAACCTAATCCTTATAATTAATTATAATATTTTTATTAGTTATAAGTAATATAAAGCCTAAAGTCTTTAAGAATATAAATAGTATAAAAAACTAGACTTAAAGTAATTATTTTAGGTTATAAAGTACCTTCTTTAAAATATAAATAAGATATTCTTTACCCTTAGTTATAAAGCCTTTAAACTATTTAATATAAATATCTTCTTTAATATTCTTATAAAGGAAGGCATCTTAATATCTATTTAATCTAGTTCCTAGTTAAGAGATATAATTAGGGTAAAGATAGCTTTATAACTTATTAGCTTTACTATTAAAGTAAAGGTTTTATTATAATTAATCCCTTCTTATTATTTAAAACCCCTAACTACCTAGTATACTTTATAATAGAGGACTTTATTATAAGGCCCCCTTTTTAACTTAGATACCTACTTCCCTTAGAGTACCTTTTAACTTAGAGGTAGTTATCTAAGCGCCTATATATTATTTTATATAAGGGAGTTAAATTTATCTTATAATACTACTTCCTAGTCTTTTTTAATATTATTTATCATATCTTCTTTATATAATTTAGGTTTAAATAGCGTTATACTTTTAACTATTATTAAGAAGGTAAATATTATTAATAGATCTAGGGAGTTATTACGCGGTTTATTAGGAGGTATTTTAAATTTAAAGTAATTAGATAGGACCCTAGCTAATAATAGGAGCTTATTAATATCCTAATAGAATATTACTAGATAGGCCTAATTTAATTTAAGCTAGATATTTAATAAGGTCTTAGGGTAGGATTTATCCTTAATTATTATATCTTTAATATAGATTAATAGTATATCCTTAATCTAGATTAATAATACTTTACTTTTAAAGGGAGATTACCCCCTTATATTACTAGCTACCCGCTTAGAGTAGTAGGGGAGGTTAATAAATATATACCTTTTAGCTTTTAATTCTTTAATATAACTTATAAAGACTTTCTTAATAAAGTAGATATTAAATAATTAAGTAAGCTTCCTAGATTTATTATTAATAAGATAGTAGATAGCCTTACCTTTATAACTAATAAGTTAACCTAGATAGGAATAGGCTTTAAAGTAGCTAATTTTAGTAGTAGTCCTATTGATATAATAAAAGGCCTAAGAGTTAAGGACTTATAAATAGGAGAGGTTTAGGCTAGTAGCTATTAAACTTATTATAAGGTATTATCTTAATACTAGCTTTAGGGGACCTATTCTAGAGGTAGCTAGCCGCTTAAATAAATTTAAGCTAGTACTTATAATTTATCCCGCTATTTATAAGTATAGTATAAGCCTTATCTATTAAGGTCTTACTAAGACGCTTTATAAATCTATTAGCCTAGGGAGTATCTTATATTATACTCTCCTAGATAATACTATTAACCTAATAGTACTTTATAAAGGCTATAAAGTTAAATACCCCTCTATTATTAATATAATAGTATTATATATATTATATAAGATACTTCTAATTTACTTTAAAGGCTTTAAAGGCTAAAAGGAACTTACTTTTTACTTTAAATAGAGTAATATTTAATTCTTTAATATAATTATATAATATTATATTAAAGAATTAGGAGCTATTATAAGTTATAATAATCCCCTTATAAACCTTATAAGGGCCTACTAAGTTACTATTAATATACTTATATAAGTACTTCCCTAGGGTAATAGGATAATTATATAAAGCCCTTATTATTTAGGTCTTTATATAGATATTATATATATAATCTTTAGAGATAATCTTATTAAAGTTAATTTTATTAGATATATTTATTAGCTATTTTAAGTTCTATTAACCTAAATAACTTATATAAGTATATTAGAGGCTAATAAATAGGGAGACTTAAAAGGCTATAAATATATATACTTTTAACTCTAAAAGAAGCTAGGATATAATTATTAAGGCTATAAAGGCTAGGGTTAAATAATCTTAAATATTAAGGTAGAAGATATTATTATATTAAGTATATACAAAGATATAGCCTTTATAAGTAATAGTATACTCTTATAAGTTAAAGGAGACTTTAACTCTAAGATAAAATAGCTAAGATATTAAAATTTAATTTAATTAGGCGTCTAAGATATAAAGGATATTAATAAGATATACTTTTACCCTAATTCCCTTACTAGTCTTATAAGGGATAACTATAGTACTACGCCCTATTATATAAGGACTAGCCTAGCTAATCCTATAAATAGGGGACTTAAGAATTACCTTATATTCTTTGAGGATATCTTAATTAATAATAATATATTAATTTTATACTATATCTAGGAGGATAGTAGTAGTAAGGCTAGTTATACCTAGCGTAGTTATAAAGCCGATAACTAGGTCTTTAGACTCTATAGATATATAGGGACGCTTACCTCTAGTATTACTACCCCCTTAGCTACGGCCCCCTTAGTTTTAGCTCTTATCTACCTTAACTATCTTAAGGAAGGCCTTTATTAACTTAGGGTACTTAGTCTAGTAGTTAGACTCTATATAGCCTAAATAATTATAGTAGTTATAGTACTTATTACTCTACTATATATTTAACCTCGCCTAGTAGAGTAGGTAAGTAGTAATTATAATAGTAGCTACGGCGGAAGACTTTATAAAGTTCTAATAAGCTTCTTTATTTATTATAACTAATATAAGTTTATTAAATAAGACTATTATAATACCTTCTTTAGTAGTAATAGTATATATCTAAATAAATATACTATAAGGGTACTATATAATAACGTAGCTATTAAGTATTATAAACGGTGTATATACGTATATATATAGAACTCTCTATTCTTATTAATAGTAAGACTAATTACTACCCTTTCTTTTAAGGGGAATTCCCTCCTTTATATATTATAAGTAAAGGGGTAGCGTAGTACTATTATATACTATAAATGCTACGTTAATAGTAGTATTATATTCCTAACTAGTCCTTATAATTATCTCCCTATCTAGGCTCTTAAGTTCTAAGAGTATAAAAGGTTATAATCTATAAAAGATACTCCCTTAATAATAGAATATACCTCTAATAAGAGCATAATAATATAATTAATTATAAGCCCTCTAAGCTAAGCTTTAAAAAATCTATAATTTTATTAAATTATAATAATTATAAATACTACTCTTATATATAATCCTTATATTATAATATATTCCTATTATACTTCCTATTATCCTTTATTAATTTATTATAAAAGTAGCTAGAAGTCTTAGTATTTTAAAGTAAATAGGAAGTTATTACTATTAAAGGTTTGTTAAGTACTTAAGGCGTACCTTCTTTATATAACTTTAATATTATTCTTCTAATTATAATATCTTTATTTTTTATTAATTATATTAAGTCCTTTTTAAGTCTTATTTATATTATTACCCCCTCCGCGCCTTATTATACCTCCTTATACTTCTAGTAGTTATTTTATAAATAATCCTTAGTAATAAACTTACCCTTACTATTAATTAAAAGAAGACTACTATTACCCCCTCTACTTATAATAGTATATAACCTCCCCTATTAAGCTACTCCTAGCTTATTCTTATATTATCTTATATAATATACCTTTATTATATTATATTCTAATCTAAAGAGTTATAAGTCTAATATTTATAATTAAGGCTTTATTTACCCCTTTAATAGTATAACTTATATAAACGCCTCCCCTAGCTCTATTAAATGTAATTATTATAAAGATTTTAATATTAAATATTAATAAGAGATCTCTACTTATACTTACCGCGTTTATACGCGCCTTCTTTAATCCTTAAATATTATAATTACTTTAAACGCTAGCTCTAACCTCCCTTAGCTTACTAGATTTTAGTAAACTTTTAATAGGCTTATTTAATAGTATTATTATTACCTTTACCGCGTCTCCTCTACCCCTATTATTACTACGGCTCCTATTAGGGTTAACCTAGCTATTACTATTTATATTATAAATACCCTAGAGGGTATTCTTAATATCCTTTATTAGCGTATATATATTACTTTATCTCCCCTTTTAAAGTACTTTTAAAGCCTTATTAATATATTGTAAGAGCGCCTCCCTCCTATTATAAAGGATAAAGAAGAGGATAATAAGGAGGATACTTCTATTACTAGTAGTAGTAATAATAATAGGCCTAGTACTACTACTAGTATAATATAACGGCCCTCTCTTATAATACCTTTAATAGTCTAGCTATATTAGGTATCTTTTTTTTTTTTTATAATAATAGAAATTATTTCCCCTCTTATATAATATAAACTTTATACCTTAAGGTAATCTTACTTAAATCTTTCTAATATATCTAGTATATTAACTAAGTCCTACTTATATAACTATTAATTATAATTATAAGACTAACCCTTCTACTTTACTAAATATTAAGGTTTATTATAAGAGATTTTATAATTAAAAATAATTTTAACTTCCTATTTATCTTTATTATTTATAAGCTCTACTTATATAACTTTTATAATACTCTTATTATTACCTTAATATAGCTTTATAAGTAAGATATAAAAGATATTATATATATAAAAGGTATTAAGTAGTTAAAACTTATATATTTAATTATTAATATGATTAAAGACCTTAAAAAGCCCTAGATAATATTATAATAGTTTTTTAATTATTTATATTAATTTAATATACTTTATATTTAATAAGATATAATTACTTATATTATATTATCTTTACTTTTATTATTTATTTATATACTCTACTTATATAACTTATACTTAATATAAGTACTACTCTAAACCTTCCCTTTATTTTTAAAGTAATTTAACCCTTTTTTATATTAATAAGACTTCTCTTAATAGTAGCTTTAAAAGCTTTATATCTAGCTTAAGTAAGTAGTAATAAAGTACTTTATATAAAGGTAACCTAATATTAATATACTTTATATAATTATATATAAACTCTATTAAATAAAGTAACTCTACTTAGTTATCTTATCTCTAGGTAGAATAGTAGCGTAGATATTACTTTAGTATACTATTCTATCTCTTTATTTAATTATCTATTTAAGGGTAGAAAGTAGTATTAAGCTTTCTTTTTATATTAGTATAATAATATATAGCTACCTAGAAGCTACTTATAAATACTATCCCTTAATTACTAATAATACCTTCTAGTTAATTAAACTTTAAAAAGATTTTATAATATAATAGGTTAGTAATATTAATAGTATTAACTATCTTTATAATAGGTAGATACCTAGCTATTTTAATATAATAGTTTATAACTACTAAAATTACGTTATAAATACTACCCTTTCATTTACTTAGAGGGAGATTTATAATAAGATCTATTATAATTTCCTAAAAAGGTCTTATAAGTATTAATAATAGTAATAGTATATTATAAATAATATATCTATATAGCTTTATTAATTAGTAGATTAAATATTCTTATATATAATTATAAATATCTTATCCTATTAATTTCTAATAGAACTTCCGCTTAATAAGCTCTTATATATACTTTTATAAGTAGTAGCTAGTATAAGGATTATTATAATAAAGCTTTAAGATTTCTTATCTAATTACTTTATTACTAGGTATAAAAATTATACTACCCTTATAAAGAACCCCTATCTTATCTATTAATAGAGATATATCAATAGCCTTTTTATAACTCTAAGACTTTAATAATTATTTTTTATTATAGATATCTTTATCTCCCTCTTAGAGATATTAAAGTATCTTTAATATTAAGTTATTATACTTATTTTATACGCGTTCTATTATTAACGCGGTTATAATATACCTTTTAAGTATTATTTAATTAATATTAAACTATCTTATAATAGGGTTTAAGTTATTATTTATACTACTCTATATCCTTAAGAGTATATTACTCTTCCCTATTTTTAGGGTATATAACTTTCTAAGCTCTATCTCTAACCTTTTATATTATTTATAATTATAAGCCTTATTATCTTATAAACCTTTATAAATATTATATATATAATACTTATTAGAAGGAATATACCTAATATTCTTTAACTTATTTTATAATATTAATAGATAAGTATCTTCTTTATCTATTATTAGTATACAATCTAGTTACCTTAATAGGGCGTTAGTAAGGTTCTTAGTACCTATATAACAGTATATTTTAAAGTTATATATTATAAGCTTTATTACCTAATATACTTATCTCTTTATTAATAATAATATTATCTAGAAATACCTTAAATTATTATAATTAATAATTATTATAATTAAGTATAAGCTACCTTCTAAGAAGTACCTTTATACCTAGAATACTTTAACTATTATAAGTAATTCCTAGTTATAAGTCTTATATCTAATTTCTACTAAATATAACTTATAAGAGTAGAAGGTAATAGGATACTATTCTACTTCTACCCCTTTAATATTAATTAAGAACTTTTATAATAAAATAATTATAATAGCTAGAATTAAAGTATTAATCTCTAATTAAATTTCTCTTATAAGGTTAAAATATATAAGTAATAGTACCTCTTAAAAAAGTTATTTTAACTACTTAAATACTACTTTTATAATATTACTTAATATTAACTTTCTATTTTTAATATATAAATAATTATTTTTTAGATAGTCTATTAACGTTATAGTTATAAAGGAATAGTACTTAATAAAATAATAGTAGAAATTAATAAACCTTAAAAAGATCTAAATATCCTTAATACTTCTAGGTTCTAGCTATTTTATTATAATATCTACTTTATATAAATCTATATATATACTATTATAACTAATAATAAAGCTAAGGAATTCTACTTTTATTATTATAAATTTATATTTTTTTTAGGTTAATATAAAGTTTAAATTTATAAAGATATTATAATACTACCTTTATAACTCTAATATAAGACTTTTTATCCTAGGAGTAGATAAAAATATTATTTAAATAAATAATATAAATAATATAAATAATATTAAGTAATCCTATTAAGGCTTTATTAATATATACTTAGAATAAAGTAGATATATTAATAAGTTTAAAAGGTATAATTATATATTTAAAATAGTTATACCTTATATAAAATATAATCTTCTATTTATTATCCTTTCTTATTTATAAGTAATAATATATATCCTTAAGATCTAACTTAATTAAGTACTTAATATTAATTAATCTTATTAATATATTATTAATTAATAAAAATAGATAATAGTTTTTAATTATAATCTTATTAAGTTCTTTATAATTAGTATATAAATATAATATTTTATCCTTTTTTAATATAAAAAGAATTAATATACTTATTAAACTTATAAAATAATAAATCTATCCCTTTTTTAAAGTTTATTTAAGGTACTCCTTTAATACGCGTAACTCTTTCTCTAATAAGTTATAAAGTAGATTAAAAAGAGATTTTTTATTCTTCTTTATATTAATTATATAATTATAATAATTATAATCTAATAGTACCCTAGTATTCTTAATTAAAAAGATATCTTAAAATTCTTAAAATTTTAAAAGGAACTTAATTTTAAATAGTAGACTTTTATTACCTACTCCTAAGTATATTATAATAAATATAATATTATTAAGCTACTCCTTTAAGGCTTTAATAATATTAAAGTACTCCTTAATATTACTTTTCTTAATTAGGAATTACTGGTTTTATATAAGTTAATCTACTTAGGGATTTTATTCTTCTAATTATAAATACTTAAAGTAGAAGTTATAATTAAGGTTTATTATTATATAAAAGGCGCCTTTATAATATTATATAATATTATTAAAATTAATAAATTTAATTTCTCTTATATAAGAATCTAATAACAATATTAGGTTCTTAACTCTATTATATAAAGTATTACTAGAACTTAAATCTATTTCTTAATCTTACTTCTTTATTAAGTATATATTAATATAATTAATATCTACTCTAAAGTTAATTAATATAATAAATTCTCTTTATAAACTCTTAAGCTCTATTTATATTATAATAATAGATTATTATATCTACTTCTTCCTTTATATTATAATAGTAGATATAATTATAATATTTAAGGGTTTTTTAAGTTTAAGCCTCTCTTAACTAGCTTATTACTAGATATCTTATTAATTATAATACTTATAACTATTAATTTTATACTCTAGTAATCCTTAATTATATATCCCTTCTTTTAATAATTATAATATTTAATAGTAGAGAGGTTAGGCTTAAGCCTTTAAGGAAGGTATAATAATACCTTAATATTACCCTACCCTTTTTACTTTATATATAAGCTATTATCTCTTCACCCTTAAAAATTTCCTCTTCCTCTTTAAGGATATTAACCTTTAATAAGAGTATTATCCCTTACAATCTTTATATATAAATAATATTATATAAGGCTCTAATTAAGTTATTAACGTAATAAGAGTATCCTTTATCTTTAAAATATTAAGTTATATTATAAGTTAATTATAAAGATCTTTATATAATTTATTTAAAAGGTTATTATAAAGTATATACTCTATTAATAGCTTAAATTATCTTTTTAACTTAATAAAGTAATTTATAAAGTTTATAATCTTTTAATATTCCTTTTACTTAGCTTTTAAGTAGCGCTTGCTAATTATTAGATATTAATTTTAAAGATCTTTTATTTAATCTATTAAGAAACTATTAAAGTATTCTTAGGACTATTTATCCTTTAATATATCCTTTATATACTTATATTATATAGCCTTAGAGTCTAGGGTTATATACTATAACGCGTATTAGATTTTTATAAAACTATTAAAAAATAGGCTATACTTATTTTAATTATATTAATTATATTATTAAATTATTTTTAATATTCTTATACTAACTTCTCATTATATATATATAGGTCCTACGGCCTAAGAATATAAGTTTTATATTAAGGATATTTTAATTTTAATTCTTTTATTAATAATAGGTAATATTAATAACCTACTTAAGTAGTATTATTAATATATATTTCCTACTTTAACTCTTATAAATATTATTATAAATCTTATATCTACTACCTCTTAGAGACTTCTTCTTTAAGTTCTTATATCCTTTATAATAGTACTTCTTAGGTTTTAAGTAGCGGGGACTAGGTTTATATACCTAGTAGCTACCCTTAGATAGTTAGTTATAATTATAATATATCTATTATTAATTTATTAATTAATTCTTAAGACTTACTTTCTTTATAAGCTTAATCTCTTATATTTAGGTAGGTTATCTATACTAGTTAACTAACCTTTTTACCTTATACTCGTAATAACCCTTCTCTACTTATCTTATTAATAGTTAGGCTACTACCCTTAAATAGGGTAGAGTAATTAGAATATAAGGGTACTATATAATAATATAGCTATTAAGTATTATAAATAGTATATATATATATATATATATAGAACTCTCTATTCTTATTAATAGTAAGACTAATTACTACCCTTCCCTTTAAGAGGAATTCCCTCCTTTATATACTATAGGTAAAGGGGTAGCGCAGTACTACTACGTACTATAGACGCCACGTTAATAGTAGTACTATATTCCTAACTAGTCCTTACAGATAAATACCCTTAAAGGGGAGGTAATTATTAGGATATCTTAATATATCTAGCTAGTATAATACGGCCTACTAGTAATATCCTAGTAGTATTAGTTTAGCTTCTTATTATCCTAATAGATATCCTTTTATCTAGATATCTAAGAGGCTAGGTAGCTTCTTTAAGGGGTATTTAAATAGTCCTCCCTCTACCTCTTTAAAAGGTAGAGATTAATTCTCTTATAATTATAAAGTTACTAGAGTATTAAGTCCACCTTTATAATACTACCTACTTGCTAGTAGTTTATACTATCTATTCTAGCCCTTAGAAACTAGCCTTCTAGTCTAGTTCCTAATATTATATTAGCTAATACTATCGTATTTATAAGCTAAAAACCCTACTATTTACGTCACCTACTAATATATCTAATATCAGCTTAAATAGAAGGTAATATTAGTCTTATTACTAGGTAGGTAATACTATTAGAATAATCTATATTAGTCTATTACTATATTAGCTAATACTATTACATTTATAAGCTAAAAATCCTACTATTTATATTACCTACTAATATATAAGGACTAGTTAGGAATATAGTACTACTATTAACGTGGCGTCTATAGTACGTAGTAGTAATATACTACCCCTTTACCTATAGTATATAGAGGAGAGAATTCCCCTTAAAGGGAAGGGTAGTAATTAGTCTTACTATTAATAAGAATAGAGAGTTCTATATATATATACTATTTATAATACTTAATAGCTATATTATTATATAATACCCTTATATTCTAATTACTCTCTCTATTTATAAGTAGTAGCCCGACTATTAATAAGATAAGTAGAGAAGGGTTATTATAAATATAAAGTAAAAAGGTTAATTAATTAATATAAATAACCTACTTAAATATAAGGGATTAAGCTTATAAAGAAAGTAAGTCTTAAGAATTAATTAATAAATTAATAATAGATATATTATAATTATAATTAACTATCTAGGGGTAGCTACTAAGTATATAAACCTAGTCCCTACTACCTAAAACCTAAGAAGTACTATTATAAAGGATATAAGAACTTAAAGAAGAAGTCTCTAAGAGGTAGTAGATATAAGATCTATAATAATATTTATAAGAGTTAAAGTAGGAAATATATATTAATAATACTACTTAAGTAGGTTATTAATATTACCTATTATTAATAAAAGAATTAAAATTAAAATATTCTTAATATAAAACTTATATTCTTAGGTTATAAGACCTATATATATATAATAGGAAGTTATTATAAAAATATTAAGAATAGTTTAATAATATAGTTAATATAATTAAAATAAATATAGCCTATTTTCTTAATAACTTTATAAAAATCTAATACGCGTTATAATATATAGCCCTAGACCTTAAGGCTATATAATATAAGTATATAAAGGATATATTAAAGGATAAATAGTCCTAGGAATACTTTAATAACTTCTTAATAAATTAAATAAAAGATCTTTAAAATTAATATTTAATAATTAATAAGTATTACTTAAAAGCTAAGTAAAAGGAATATTAAAAGATTATAAACTTTATAAATTACTTTATTAAGTTAAGAAGATAATTTAAGCTATTAATAGAGTATATACTTTATAATAACCTTTTAAATAAATTATATAAAGATCTTTATAATTAACTTATAATATAACCTAATATTTTAGAGATAAAAGATACTCTTATTATATTAATAACTTAATTAAAGCCTTATATAATACTACTTATATATAAAGATTAAAGGGATAATACTCCTACTAGGGGTTAATATCCTTAAAGAGGAAGAGGAAATTTTTAAGGATAAAGAGATAATAGCTTATATATAAAGTAAGAAGGATAGGGTACTATTAAGGTATTATTATACCTTCTTTAAAGGCTTAAGCCTAACCTTTTTACTATTAAGTATTATAATTATTAAAAGAAGGGATATATAACTAAAAAATTATTAGAGTATAAAATTAATAGTTATAAGTATTATAATTAAAAAGCTTATAACTAATAAGATATTTAATAATAAGCTAGATAAAGACGTAAATTTAAAAAACCCTTAAGTATTATAATTATATCTACTATTATAATATAAGGGAAGAAGTAGATATAATAACTTATTATTATAATATAAATAGAGCTTAAGAGCTTATAAAGAGAATTTATTATATTAATTAACTTTAAAGTAGATATTAATTATATTAATATATATTTAATAAAGGAGTAGGATTAAGAAATAGACTTTAACTCTAGTAATACCTTATATAATAGAGTTAAAAACTTAATATTATTATTAAGTTCTTATATAAGAAAAATTTAATTTATTAATTTTAATAGTATTATATAATATTATAAGGGCGCCTTTTATATAATAATAAACCTTAATTATAACTTCTACCTTAAGCATTTATAATTAGAAGAATAAAATCCCTAAGTAGATTAACTTATATAAAATTAATAATTCCTTATTAAGAAAAGTAATATTAAAGAGTACTTTAATATTATTAAAGCCTTAAAAGAGTAGCTTAATAGTATTATATTTATTATAATATAATTAAGAGTAGGTAATAAAAGCCTACTACTTAAAGTTAAGCTCCTTTTAAAATTTTAAGAATTTTAAGATATCTTTTTAATTAAGAATACTAGGATATTATAGATTATATATATTATAATTATATAATTAATAGAAAGGAGAATAAAAAATCTCTTTTTAATCTACTTTATAACTTATTAGAGAAAGAGTTACGCGTATTAAAGGAGTACCTTAAATAAACTTTAAAAAAGGGATAGATTTATTATTTTATAAGTTTAATAAGTATATTAATTCTTTTTATATTAAAAAAGGATAAAATATTATATTTATATATTAATTATAAGATATTTAATAAGATTATAATTAAAAACTACTATCTACTTTTATTAATTAATAAAATATTAATAAGATTAATTAATATTAAGTACTTAATTAGGTTAGATCTTAAGGATATATATTATTACTTATAAATAAGAAAGGATAATAAATAGAAGACTATATTTTATATAAGGTATAACTATTTTAAATATATAATTATATCTTTTAAACTTATTAATATACCTACCTTATTCTAAGTATATATTAATAAAGCCTTAATAAGACTACTTAATATTATATATATTATTTATCTAAATAATATTCTTATTTACTTTTAAAATAAAAAGTCTTATATAAGAATTATAAAGGTAATATTATAATATCTTTATAAATATAAACTTTATATTAACTTAAAGAAATATAAATTTATAATAATAAAAGTAGAGTTCCTTAGCTTTATTAATAATTACAATAGTATATATATAGATTTATATAAAGTAGATATTATAATAAAATAACTAGAATTTAAAAGTATTAAAGATATTTAGATCTTTTTAAGGTTTATAAATTTCTACTATTATTTTATTAAATACTATTCCTCTATTATTATAATATTAATAGACTATTTAAAAAATAATTATTTATATATTAAAAATAGAAAGTTAATATTAAGTAATATAATAAGAGTAGTATATAAATAATTAAAGTAACTCTTAATTAATTAATTAATTAATTAATTATACTCCTATACTAGCTAAAGCTAATAAGGGTAGACTTTTTAGGGGGTACGCCTAGCGTACCTATCGTTTAGGGAGAAACCTAGCTAAGGGATAAAAACTCCACCTACTATCCGCAGGCTATACTATTATTCGGCTCCTTCCCTCCCCCCCCTAATAGGCCTGCCATCGGGGCGGTATATCGAGGGGTCGGGTCTACCGTCTATAATACTAAGGTTTCGTTAACTATATTCTCTTCTCTTTAGTTAGGGTAGAGCCCGTCCTCTCTATCGGTTCTCGCTAATATCTCTTTTACTAGTATAAACTAGTAGAGGGCGCCTGACCTAGTTAACTACCTCGCCGCCGCCCTTATCCCTATCGGTAATAAGAGAATAGTATTATAGTCTTCCGACCTAGCCTCTAATTATATCTAACTCCTACTAGTATAATAGTTAAGATAGAATAGTAGGACGTATTTACTAGTCTACCTCGCCGTACCGCACGGGTAGCTAGGACTTAGGATCCTAGGAACCTTCTTAATAAATAAGAAGTAGTTAAACCTAATCTTATCCGTACGTGACTAGACTATTATAGAGCTCTCCAGCTTCTTTAGGCCCTTATAAAGGTCCTATCTCCCCCCTACTAGGTCACCCTTCTATACTAGGCTCGTGTTTCGGCCCTCTAATCCCCGCTAGTAGTAGCGCTACCAGCCCTACTACCGGCCTTCCTATTAGGTTAGTATCCTTTTCTATAACGTTAGGTTATTAAGTACCCCGTTTAACGACTACTTCGCCTAAGACTCCTTCTTAGCTAACGGGGGTAGCGGAGGGCGCAGCCTCCTACCCCTTTTTAGTTATAACTAAGACTTAATCTTCGCGTTCCCTCTTAGGACTATCTTATATATCCCTTAGAGGATCTTACTCCGTAGTAGGGCCTTATTAAGGAAGTCTCTTACCGACGGGATTCCCGCCTCTACTTCGAGGACTAGAATTAGGGTGGCCTTATACGCCCCTAGTACTTTACGTAGTCCTTTATTTTAGATCGTCGTTAGGGTCTTCACGTGCTTCTCTATTACCCCGGGGGTATTCTTTAAGCTCTATTATATTAGCGCCGCGAACGTTATTATAAGCCTTACTACTACCGCGTATATAAGCCTACTAACCGGTAGAATCGCGCCTTATATAAAGCCGGCGACGTAGTAGAGCGCTTAAATCTAGTTATCTATCTTAACTTATACCTTCCTTAGGTATATATTCTAATTTAGCTTATTATTAAGTATAAGTCCTAGGACCTTAATTAACGTCTTTAGTTTAACTTTAATTCCCTTAAGTTTAACTATTACATCTATCTTTATACCCTTTATTCTACGGGTTATATAAATAAGCTCGTACTTTTTTAGTATAAATAAGGCTTTATAAGTCTTCGCCTACTATAGGTATACCTTATAAGCTTTATTTAAAACCTCGTAGTTCCGTTTAATACTCCTATTATAAGCTAGTAGATAGATATTATTTATAAATCCGCCGACTTAAATTAGTAGCTTTAGCTTTTTATACTCCTTAATTAGGGGAGTATTAAAAAATAGGAATAATATCGGAGAGATAGGTAAACTTTAAGGGATCCCTATCTTTACTAACTCTATTTAACTCGTCCTCCTACTAAGGGTAATCGAAGTCGCCCTCTCTATAAAGAAGCTTATTATCCAGCGTACTATCCTCTTAGGGACTCTCTTTATCTTTATTATATAGAGTAGCCTAGAATAGGAGACGTAATTAAAGGCTCCGGTAATATATAGGGAGAGGAGGCTCGCTACGTTCCTCTTCCCTATTCCTTATACCGTATAGACTACGTTAGTAATCGTTTCTAGCGCGGTTTCTACTAATCTCCCTTACCTTACCTTTATCTATTCTTCCGGAAGGAAGTTATTAGCCTCCGCGTAATCTCTAAGCCTAGCCGCTATTACCGTCTTAAATATCTTTCCTAAGGTATTTAAGAGGGCGATCGGCTTATAAGACTTAGGGTTAACGTAGTTCTCCTTTTATAATTTCTTTAAAATTATTATATTAGCCTCCTTAAATTTCCGGGGGTAGTATCTAATCTTAAAGTACCCCTAGAAGAGATAGTAGATCTCCTCCTCTAGTTTATTATATACGGCGCGTAGGAACCTATTTAGAATCCTATTTATCCTAGGAGCCTTATCCTACGACGGTTTCTTTATAAAGCTATAAACTTCCGCCTCTATTAGATCCCCTTCCCCTAGTATTAGGCTTAGGTATTCTACCTTAGTAATATCTTCTAAATCTGCCCCTAAAGGAACTAGGAAATAGGTTTCTTAAAGGCGCTCTACCTTCTCCTTAAAGGTAGCCGCTAGCGTCCCGTCTTATCTACTTAAGGAGGGGAACTTAGGTAGGGCTCTTAGCGATATACTCTTATTCTTCCCCTACTAGGCTAGTACTTATACCCCGCGAGGGTCTTCTAAGGCCTAGTATATAGCCCGCCGGAAGTAGAGGGTTTTCTCTCTTCGGATTATAGCTACCTTCGCCCTTTCCGCTTCTCTTAGAGTCTCCCTTATCTCTGTATTACGGTACCGGTAATAGGCCTTTAATTCCTATTTAGCCCTTTACGTTATATCTCTATAAGCTAAGTTCTAAAAGGACCTTACCTTACTAGACGGCTTCGCCTACGGAATATATTCCTACACGATAGCCTAGAACCTATCTAGTATTTACCCTAAGTACTCGTCCGCCTCGCCGGCGGATCTAATCTAGGGAAGCCTTAAAGAGAGTCTAAGCTACTAGGCCCCGTTCCTTATATTCGTAGCGACCTCCTTATCTTTAAGTATCTTCTACGCCCTCCTCTAGACTAGGGTTTAACTCTCCTAGCTCCATTTAAATTCCGTGTATACCGGGAGGTAGTTAGATTTATACTAGAGGTCTACCCTTAGGCCGCAGTTTCGGAGTACGTTAGTAGTACCCTTAGTAGTAAAGACTAGGTCGATTACTAACTTTAGACCTCTCCCCTATTATATTACTATACCTTCCGGTAGGGCGACTTCTATACTATATTTACTCGTTTCGCCTAGTAATATATCTACTATAACGTAGTATATACTTCTCCCTTTATTATTCTATTAGGGATAGTAGAGATTAAAGTCCCCGAGGAGGATATATTCCCCTAGCCTCTTTAAGGCCTCTATTATTAGCGGGATTATTATTAGGCTATCCTTTAACTTATACGTCGTTAGAGAGGGGCTATAAATATTATATATCTAGATATTATCCGCTTATATTCCCTATTACCCTTTCTTAAGGCTAACTTTCAGCGAGTAGTAGTTACTACTTAAGAAGTCTACCTCCTAGCTCTCTATATTAACTCTTTTATTAATATAGAAGTATACCCGAGTATTCTCCTTAGCTTTATAAACTAGATAGAACCTATTATAAGATAGGTCGTATATTAACTTAGTCCTTAAGTTAGTTTATAGCTCCTATATTACTAAGATATCTATTTACTAGACTTTAGTATCTTCTAGGAGTAGCGTTTATACGCCGTCCTTTTCTTTTTATACGTTATACTATAGGATCTTAAGTAGTTATCCTACTATATAGTCGGTATAAGGCTAGAGTCTACTACCATTTAATTATCTATAGCCTAAGTACCCCTAAGGGTAACCTCGACCCTAGGTACCCTTTAAGGTAGCGGGAGGACCTATTATCCTACCTCCTTTTAGGCTATTTAGACTATCGTAGTTAGCCGCCCTCTTTATTAAGGAGGGGCTAGGTCTAGTAGTTCCCTTTCCGCTTATATCGGTGACTTCCTCTTCCTTAATATACCTTAGACTACCCTGAAACTATCTGCGTCTATCTCCTCTTCGCTGCGGGTATTAGTTCCCCGTAAGCCCTACGTGTTATAAAACGCCGGCCTAGTCTAGCGTCTTTATACTACTCTCTAGTACTCCCTTCGCCTAACTAGGTAGTCCTTACTCTAGGCCTTATAGCCTCCTTTATAAGTAGCGTATATTATTACTCCTTCGCCCGTAACATGGTCTGCTAAGTTATAGCTACCTGTATAATAGCCGTACCTCTTCTCCCTTTAATACTCTCGCGTAAAGTGTCTATATCTATAGTAGTTAAAGTATTATCTTATCTCTACTCCTTACTCCTATCTCTTATAAACTAAGAGACTACTACTAAGAGCTATCCCTCCTTAAACTAAGCGGTTTACTGCCTCCGGTATTACTACCCCGATAATTAGGGTTAAGTAGGTCTTTTTACTCTTATCCTACCTTAGTCTCGCCGCGTATTTTACCTACTTAAAACTAGTAAAGTTAGTATTTAGGTAGGTAATAATATTATCCTCCCTAATCCTCGCTAGCCCCTTCTCCTTTTCTTTTTTATTAAGGAGGTTTATATACGCCCCTTTAACCGCTACGTAGAAGGTCTTCCTTACTACCTTCGCTAAGGGGTAGGCTATACTTACCTACTCCTATATTCTCTTAAGGGCCTTACGCCCTTTAACTATTACTATCTATAATACTACGTCTATTATGCCTCTAGTATAGGTACTAATAATATTCTTTATAACTATATTTACCGGGTTTATAAAGCTTTTAATTAGCTCCTCCTTTTTTATCTAACTCGCTTTTTTATAGCCTTCTTTATCTCCGAATTATACTACTACTTCCCTTATCCTCCAAATATCTAATTACTTAAGTGGCTAGCTACCTCGCGCCCCCCCTAGGCCCGGTCCTATCCTCGGGCCTGGGCTTTACTAGGACCTAGTCCCTATACTAGCTCCAGCTACCTAGGCCTATAACCCCCTACTACACCCTACCGACGCGTTTCTATCCCTCCCCGTTCTTTCTAGACGCGTTTCTAGCTTAGTAATACGTACCTCCGTAGCCTTAAAGCCTCCTATTATAGTATAAAAGGCGACTTAAATAACGCCTTATATCGCCTCTATTATCTCCCTGAACCGGAGACTCTAGATCGCCTAGATTATATCCCTTACTTTTATAATAGACTCTATAATATCTTAACCTTCTTAGCCTTATCTCCCTTACTCTTTCTCCCTAATTTCCGGGGACTTTAATAGTATTAGGGGTCCTATAATCGCGACTTTAAGAGCCTCCCCTCTTACTTTCCTCCTACTACTACTTCTACTACCTCCTCCGTCCCCTTCCCGTAAGTTCGTATATAACGCCTAGTACGTTACTTATAGTCTTTACGCGTACGCTTATTCGCCCGTTATTACCGCTATAGTATTTATATTAAGGTATAAGTTATTTAAAGTAACTCTTTTAAGAGGTATTATTACTTATATATTCTAACCTTATAAGAGAAATCTAACTAGAGATTAATACTTTAATTCTAGCTATTATAATTATTTTATTATAAAAGTTCTTTATTAATATTAAAAGGGTAGAAGTAGAATAGTATCTTATTACCTTCTACTCTTATAAGTTATATTTAATAGAAACTAGATATAAGACTTATAATTAAGAACTACTTATAATAGTTAAAGTATTTTAAATATAAAAGTACTTCTTAAAAGGTAGCTTATACCTAATTATAATAATTATTAATTATAATAACTTAAAGTATTTCTAGATAATATTATTATTAATAAAGAGATAAGTATATTAAGTAATAAAGTTTATAATATATAACTTTAGAATATACTATTATATAAGTACTAAGAACTTAGTTAATACCCTATTAAAGTAATTAAATTATATATTAATAATAGATAAAGAAGATACTTATCTATTAATATTATAAAATAAGTTAAAGAATATTAGGTATATCCCTTTTAATAAATATTATATATATAATATTTATAAAGGTTTATAAGATAGTAAGGCTTATAATTATATAACTTTAAAAAAAATGGCGGTAATAACGGGTGAATAAGCGTACGCGTAAAGACTATAAGTAACGTACTAGGCGTTATATACGAACTCACGGGAAGGGGACGGAGGAGGTAGTAGAAGTAGTAGTAGGAGGGAAGTAAGAGGGGAGGCTCTTAAAGTCGCGATTATAGGACCCCTAATACTACTAAAGTCCCCGGAAATTAGGGAGAAAGAGTAAGGGAGATAAGGCTAAGAAGGTTAAGATATTATAGAGTCTATTATAAAAGTAAGGGATATAATCTAGGCGATCTAGAGTCTCCGGTTCGGGGAGATAATAGAGGCGATATAGGGCGTTACTTAAGTCACCCTTTATATTATAATAGGAGGCTTTAAGGTTATAGAGGTACGTATTACTAAGCTAGAAACGCGTTTAAAAAGAACGGGGAGGGATAGAAACGCGTTAGTAGGGTGTAGTAGGGGGTTATAGGCCTAGGTAGCTGGAGCTAGTATAGGGACTAGGTCCTAGTAAAGCCCGGGCCCGAGGATAGGACCGGGCCTAGGGGGGGCGCGAGGTAGCTAGCCACTTAAGTAATTAGATATTCGGAGGATAAGGGAAGTAGTAGTATAATTCGGAGATAAAGAAGGCTATAAAAAAGCGAGTTAGATAAAAAAGGAGGAGCTAATTAAAAGCTTTATAAACCCGGTAAATATAGTTATAAAGAATATTATTAATACTTATACTAGAGGCACGATAGATATAATACTATAGACGGTAATAGTTAAAGGGCGTAAGGCCCTTAAGAGAATATAGGAGTAGGTAAGCGTAGCCTACCCCTTAGTAAAGGTAGTAAGGAAGACCTTTTATATAGCGGTTAAAGGGGCGTATATAAACCTCCTTAATAAAAAGGAAAAGGAGAAGGGGCTAGCGAGGATTAGGGAGGATAATATTATTACCTATTTAAATACTAACTTTACTAGTTTTAAGTAGGTAAAATATACGGCGAGACTAAGGTAGGATAGGAGTAAGAAGACCTACTTAACCCTAATTATCGGGGTAGTAATACCGGAGGCGGTAAACCGCTTAGTTCGAGGAGGGATAGCTCTTAGTAGTAGTCTCTTAGTCTATAAGAGATAGGAGTAAGGAGTAGAGATAAGATAATACTTTAACTACTATAGATATAGATACTTTACGCGAGAGTATTAAAGGGAGAAGAGGTACGGCTATTATATAGGTAGCTATAGCTTAGTAGACTACGTTACGGGCGAAGGAGTAATAATATACGCTACTTATAAAGGAGGTTATAAGACCTAGAGTAAGGACTACCTAGTTAAGTAAAGGGAGTACTAGAGAGTAGTATAAAGACGCCGGACTAGGCCGGCGTTCTATAACACGTAGGGCTTACGGGGAACTAACACCCGTAGTAAAGAGGAGATAGACGTAGATAGTTTTAGGGTAGTCTAAGGTATATTAAGGAAGAGGAAGTTACCGATATAAGTAGAAAGGGAACTACTAGACCTAGCCCCTCCTTAATAAAGAGGGCGGCTAACTATAATAGTCTAAATAGCCCGAAAGGAGGTAGGATAATAGGTCCTCCTACTACCCTAAGGGGTACCTAGGGTTAAGGTTACCCTTAGGGGCGCTTAGGCTATAAATAATTAAATAGTAGTAGACTCTAGCCTTATATTAATTATATAATAGGATAACCGCTTAAGATCCTATAATATAATATATAAAAAGAAAAGGACGGCGTATAAATACTACTTCTAGAAGATACTAAAGTCTAGTAAATAGATATCTTAGTAATATAGGAGCTATAAACTAACCTAAGGACTAAGTTAATATACGACCTATCTTATAATAGGTTCTACCTAGTTTATAAAGCTAAGGAGAATACTCGGGTATACTTTTATATTAATAAAAGAATTAATATAAAGAGCTAGGAGGTAGACTTCTTAAGTGGTAACTACTACTCGTTAAAAGTTAGCCTTAAGAAAGGGTAATAGGGAATATAAGTAGATAATATCTAAATATATAATATTTATAACCCCTCTCTAATAATATATAAGTTATAAGATAGCCTAATAATAATCCCGCTAATAGTAGAGGCCTTAAAGAGGCTAAGGGAATATATCCTCCTTAGAGACTTTAATCTCTACTATCCCTAATAGAATAATAAAGGGAGAAGTATATACTATATTATAATAGATATATTACTAGGTAAAACGAGTAAATATAATATAGAAGTTACCCTACTAGAGGGTACGGTAATATAGCGGGGGAGAGGTTTAAAGTTAGTAATCGACCTAGTCTTTACTACTAAGGGTACTACTAACGTACTCTAAAACTACGGCCTAAGGGTAGACCTCTAGTATAAATCTAACTACCTCCCGGTATACACGGAATTTAAATAGAGCTAGGAGAGCTAAACCCTAGTCTAGAGGAGGGCGTAGAAGATACTTAAAGATAAGGAGGTCGTTATAAATATAAGGAACGGGGCCTAGTAGCTTAAACTCTCTTTAAGGCTTCCCTAGATTAGATCCGCCGGCGAGGCGGACGAGTACCTAGGGTAGATACTAGATAGGTTCTAGGCTATTATATAGGAATATATTCTATAGGCGAAGCTATCTAGTAAGGTAAGATCCTTTTAAAACTCAGCTTATAAAGATATAACGTAAAAGGCTAAATAGGAACTAAAGGCCTACTACTAGTACCGTAATACGGAGACGAGGGAGACTCTAAGAGAAGCGGAAAGGGCGAAGGTAGTTATAATCTAAAGAGAGAAAACCCTCTACTTCCGGCGGGCTATATACTAGGCCTTAGAAGACCCTCGCGGGGTATAAGTACTAGCCTAGTAGGGGAAGAATAAGAGTATATCGCTAAGAGCCCTACCTAAGTTCCCCTCCTTAAGTAGATAAGACGGGACGCTGGCGGCTACCTTTAAGGAGAAGGTAGAGCGCCTTTAGGAAACCTATTTCCTAGTTCCTTTAGGGGCAGATTTAGAAGATATTACCGAGGTAGAATACCTAAGCCTAATACTAGGGGAAGGGGATCTAATAGAGGCGGAAGTTTATAGCTTTATAAAGAAACCGTCGTAGGATAAGGCTTCTAGGATAAATAGGATTCTAAATAGGTTCCTACGCGCCGTATATAATAAACTAGAGGAGGAGATCTACTATCTCTTCTAAGGGTACTTCAAGATTAGATACTACCCCCGGAAATTTAAGGAGGCTAATATAATAATTTTAAAGAAATTATAAAAGGAGAACTATACTAACCCTAAGTCCTATAAGCCGATCGCCCTCTTAAATACCTTAGGAAAGATATTTAAGACGGTAATAGCGGCTAGGCTTAGAGATTACGCGGAGGCTAATAACCTCCTTTTAAAAGAATAGATAGGTATAAGGTAAGGGAGATTAGTAGAAACCGCGCTAGAAATAATTATTAACGTAGTCTATACGGTATAAGGAATAGGGAAGAGGAATATAATAAGCCTCCTCTCCCTAGATATCGCCGGAGCCTTTAATTACGTCTCCTATTCTAGGCTACTCTATATAATAAAGATAAAGAGAGTCCCTAAGAGGATAGTACGCTAGATAGTAAGCTTCCTTATAAAGAAGGCGACTTTAATTACCCTTAATAGGAGGACGAGTTAGATAAAGTTAATAGAGATAGGGATCCCTTAAGGTTTACCTATCTCTCTAATATTATTCCTATTTTTTAATACTCCCCTAATTAAGGAGTATAAAAAGCTAAAGCTACTAATTTAAGTTAGCGGATTTATAAATAATATCTATCTACTAGCTTATAATAGGAGTATTAAACGGAACTATAAGGTTTTAAATAAAGCTTATAAGGTATACTTATAATAGGCGAAGACTTATAAAGCCTCGTTTATACTAAAGAAGTACGAGCTCGTTTATATAACCCGTAGAATAAAGGGTATAAAGATAGATGTAATAATTAAACTCAAGGGAATTAAAGTTAAATTAAAGACGTTAATTAGGGTCCTAAGACTTATACTTAATAGTAAGCTAAATTAGAACGTATACCTAAGGAAGGTATAAGCTAAGATAGATAACTAGATTTAAGCGCTCTACTACGTCGCCGGCTTTATATAAGGCGCGATTCTACTAGTTAGTAGGCTTATATACACGGTAGTAGTAAGGCTTATAATAATATTTACGGCGCTAATATAATATAGCCTAAAGAATACCCCCGGGGTAGTAGGGAAGTATATAAAGACCCTAACGATAATCTAGAATAAAGGACTACGTAAAGTACTAGGGGCGTATAAAGCTACCCTAATTCCGGTCTTTAAAGTAGAGGCGGGAATCCCGTTAATAAGAGACTTCCTTAATAAGGCCCTACTACGGAGTAAGATCCTCCGAGGGATATATAAGATAGTCCTAAGAGGGAACGCGAAGATTAAGTCTCAGTTATAATTAAAAAGAGGTAGGAGGCTACGCCCTCCGCTAACCCCGTTAGCTAAGAAGGAGTCTTAGGTAAAGCGGTTACTAAACGGGGTACTCGATAACCTAATATTATAGAAAAAGATACTAACCTAGTAGGAAGGCCGGTAGTAGGGCTAGTAGCGCCACTACTAGCGGGGATTAGAGGGCCGAAATATAAGCCTAGTATAGAAGGGTGACCTAGTAGGGGGGAGATAGGACCTTTATAAGGGCTTAAAGAAGCCGGAGAGCTTTATAATAGTCTAGTTATATACGGATAAGATTAGGTTTAACTACTTCTTATTTATTAGGAAGGTTCCTAGGATCCTAAGTCCTAGCTACTTATATAGTACGGCGAGGTAGACCGGTAAATATATCCTACTATTCTATCCTAATTATTATACTAGTAGGAGTTAGATATTACTAGAGGCTAGGTTAGAAGATTATAATACTATTCTCTTATTACTAATAGGGATAAGGGCGGCGGCGAGGTAGTTAACTAGGTTAAGCGCCCTCTACTAGTTTATACTAGTAAAAGAGATATTAGCGAGAACTAATAGAGAGGATAGGCTCCGCCCTAATTAAAGAGAAGAGAATATAGTTAATAAAACCTTAGTATTATAAATAGTAGACCCGACCCCTTAATATACCGCCCTAATAGTAGGCCTATTAGGGGGAGGAGGGAAGGAGCCGAATAATAGTATAGCCTACGGATAGTAGGTAGAGTTTTTATCCCTTAGCTAGGTTTCTCCCCGAACGATAGATACGCTAGGCGTACCCCTTAAAAAGTCTACCCTTATTTAGCTTTAGCTAGTATAGGAGTATAATTAATTAATTAATTAATTAATTAAGGCTTATAATTATAAATAATATAAAAAGTTAGAGATAAGGCTTAAAAAGCCTTATACCCTAAAAATAGAGGAGAGTAACGCGCTCTTAAGAATATAAAGTAGTATAAGTAATAGCTTAAACCCTATTATAAGATAGTTTAATATTAATTAAATAATACGTAAAAGGTATATTATAATTATATTAATAATAGAGTATATATAAAATAAGTATAATAACTTAATATTAAAGATACTTTAATATCTTTAAGAGGGAGATAAGGATATTTATAATAAGAAATAATTATTAAAGTTCTAGGGTTATAAAAAGGCTACTAATATATCTTTATTAATAAATAAGATAAGAGTCCTTTATAAGGGTAGTATAATTTTTATACTTAATAATAAAGTAATTAAATAAGAAATCTTAAAGCTTTATTATAATAACTCTTATATTAGCTATTATTTATAAAAGTATATATAAGAGCTTATTAAGTAGAAGTTATTTTAAAGATTAATAGGATAAAATATTTATAATTATATATAAGAATACTTAACTTATTAATTAATAAAGCTATATAAATATACTATTTATAATATACTATTATTATTACTTATACTTATAAAACCTTTTTAAGAAATTATAATAAATTTTATTATAAATCTTCCTCTAAGTAAATAAAAGGATAGTATTTATAATATAATCTTAGTAGTTATAAACTACTATATTAAGGTAGCTAGGTATTTACCTATTATAAAGATAGTTAATATTATTAATATTACTAACCTATTATATTATAAAATCTTTTTAAAGTTTAATTAATTAAAAGATATTATTAATAATTAAGGGATAGTATTTATAAGTAGCTTCTAGGTAGTTATATATTATTATATTAATATAAAAAGAAAGCTTAATACTACTTTCTATCCCTAAATAGATAGTTAAATAGAGAGATAGAATAGTATACTTAAGTAGTATTTATACTACTACTCTACTTAAAGATAAGATAACTAGGTAGAGTTACTTTATTTAATAGAATTTATATATAATTATATAAAGTATATTAATATTAAGTTACCTCTATATAAAGTACTTTATAACTACTTACTTAAGTTAAATATAAAGCTTTTAAAGCTATTATTAAGAGAAGTCCTATTAATATAAAAAAGGGTTAAATTACTTTAGAAATATAAAGAAGGGTTAGAGTAGTACTTATATTAAATATAAGCTATATAAGTAGAGTATATAGATAAATAATAAAAGTAAAGATAATATAATATAAGTAATTATATCTTATTAAATATAAAGTATATTAAATTAATATAAATAACTAAGAAACTATTATAATATTATTTAAGGCCTTTTAAGGTCTTTAATTATATTAATAGTTAGGTATATAAATTATAATTATTTAATACCTTTTATATATATAATATCTTTTATATCTTACTTATAAAGTTATATTAAGGTAATAATAAGAGTATTATAAAAGCTATATAAGTAAAGCTTATAAAAGATAAAGATAAATAGGAAGTTAAAGCTATTCTTAATTATAAAATCTCTTATAATAAACCTTAATACTTAGTAAAGTAGAAGGGTTAGTCTTATAATTATAATTAATAGTTATATAAGCGGGACTTAGTTAATATACTAGATATATTAAAAAGATTTAAGTAAAATTACCCTAAGGTATAATATTTATATTATATAAAAGGGGAAATAATTTCTATTATTATTAATAAAAAAGAAAAGATACCTAATATAACTAGACTACTAAGGGCGTTATAAGAGAGGGCTATTATATTATACTAGTAGTAGTACTAGGCCTATTATTATTACTACTACTAGTAATAAGAGTATCCTCCTTATTATCCTCTTCTTTATCCTTTATAATAGGAGGGAGGTACTCTTATAATATATTAGTAAGGCTTTAAAAGTACTTTAAAAGGGGAGATAAAGTAATATATATATATTAATAAAGGATATTAAGAATACCCTCTAGGGTATTTATAATATAGATAGTAATAGCTAGGTTAACTCTAATAAAAGCTATAATAATAGTAGGGGTAGAGGAGGCGCGGTAAAGGTAATAATAATATTATTAAATAAGCTTATTAAAAGTTTACTAGAATCTAGTAAGTTAAGGGAGGTTAAAGCTAGTATCTAAAGTAGTTATAATATCTAAGGATTAAAGAAGGCGCGTATAAGTATAATAAATATAAGTAGAGATCTCCTATTAATATTTAATATTAAGATCTTTATAATAATTATATTTAATAGAGCTAGGGGAAGTATATATATAAGTTATACTATTAAAGGGGTAAGTAAAGCCTTAATTATAAATATTAGACTTATAACTCTTTAAATTAGAATATAATATAATAAAGGTATACTATATAAGATAATATAAGGATAGGCTAGGAGCGGCTTAATAGGGGAGGTTATATATTATTATAAGTAGAGGGGGTAGTAGTAGTCTTCTTTTAATTAGTAGTAAAGGTAAGTTTATTATTAAGGATTACTTATAAAATAACTATTAGAAGTATAAGGAGGTATAATAAGGTATAAAGGGGGTAATAATATAAATAAGACTTAAAAAGGACTTAATATAATTAATAAAAAATAAAGATATTATAATTAGAAGAATAATATTAAAGTTATATAAAGAAGGTATACTTTAAGTACTTAATAAACCCTTAATAGTAATAACTTCTTATTTACTTTAAAATACTAAGACTTCTAACTACTTTTATAATAAATTAATAAAGGATAATAGGAAGTATAATAGGAATGTATTATAATATAAGGATTATATATAAGAGTAGTATTTATAATTATTATAATTTAATAAAATTATAGATTTTTTAAAGCTTAGCTTAGAGGGCTTATAATTAATTATATTATTACGCTCTTATTAGAGGTATATTCTATTATTAAGGGAGTATCTCTTATAAATTATAACCTTTTATACTCTTAAAGCCTAAGAGCCTAGATAGGGAGATGATTATAAGAACTAGTTAGGAATATAATACTACTATTAATATAGTATCTATAATATATAATAATACTATACTACCCCTTTCCCTATAATATATAGAGGAGGGAATTCCCCCTAAAGGGAAGGGTAGTAATTAGTCTTACTATTGATAAGAATAGAGAGTTTTATATATATATATATACGTACTATTTATAGTACTTAATAGCTATATTATTATATAGTACCCTTATATAATATATCTAATATTAGCCTAAATAGGAGGTAATATCCGTCTTATTTCTAGGTAGGTAATACTATTAGAATAATCTATATTAGTCTATTACTATATTAGCTAATACTATTATGTTTACAGGCTAAAAACCCTACTATTCATGTTACCTACTAACGTGTCTAATATCAGCCTAAATAGGGGGAAATATCTATCTTATTATTAGGTATAGAACGCTATTAGAATAGGTGTATATATATAATATAGCTAATGCTATTATATATATAGGCTAGCTACCTACTAATATATCTAATATACTCCCTACTATTTATATTACCTACTAAATATTAGGTAGTAGGGGTAATTTTCTAATATAAAAATCTTGAATTTTTACAGGTATTTCCTAGTACTATATAATATAGAATATAGATAGTTCTAATTAAAGCGTAGTCTTTCCCTATATATAGGGATATCTTAATAACTCTAAAAGTTAGGTAACTAGTATTTCTTCTAACGAGGTACTTTATAGTTTTAATATCTAGGATACCCTTATTATACTCTTATAATAGCTTCTTATAGAAGACTTTAGCCGCTTATAATAGCTTAAATAAGACTAGGTAGAGGAGTTAATAGCCTTTACTAATATATTCTCTAAACTATATTATAATAGGAGATATAAAGTAGTATTAATAGAGGTAGGTAATAAAGCCTACCTTAGGCTTAGGGGAAGTTATAAGATCCTAGGGGTAATAAATTTAAAACTCTATTAATAATATATAGAGCCTTTTAAGGTAATTAAAAAGGTTAGGCTATTAGCCTATTAACTTTAACTTAACTTACTTATATATATTTACCCTATTATATCTATTACTTAGCTAGAACTATTACTAAAATTATTAGATCCTTATACTTAAGTCTATAACTATTAACTTCTACTAGTAAATAAAACTAATAGCCTTATAAATAAATTAAATAATTATAAAATAGAGGTAATTATTAGTAAATACGTATCTAGAAGGAAGATTTAATATCTAGTTAAGTAGAAGGGCTATAATTATAAATATAGTATATAGTATAATATAGCTAATCTTTATAATATATAGTAGATAGTAAATAAGTATAATAATTAGCCTACCTATTAACTTTATAATTATTATAAAGGACCTTAATAATATATAATATAGACGTCGCTTTTACTTCTTTATAATAGTATTATTATATATATAGCTAGTAGTTACCTTAGTTAGCTTATAGAGAGTAGAAGCTTTCTACTAGGCTACTTTATATATAGGAGAGGCTTTACCTCTCTAATAATTAATTATATAATTATAATTAGTCTATTAGGTACTTACTACCTTAATACTACTATAACTCTAGTAAGCTTCCTATTTCTTCTTAGCGCTAGAGGAAAATCACGGATTTAAGGCCTTAAATCCAGATTTTCTATATTTAGGACTTTTAAGCTAGAATAAATAAAACCTATAATTTTCCTATTTATTACTAGTATTTTACCTGAAAAAGTCGCTTTTAGTAGATTTAGTAGTTTGAATTTTCTATACAGGTTCCTAGTTTACTAATATACTAATAGCTAGGAATTAGATACTATATTTTAGATTAATATCTATAATATTATACGTGAAATCTTAATTTACCGTAAAAATTACTGTTTCCAACTTACTACTACCTATAGACCGTCTAAAGGATCCGTTACCCGCCGCTAAGGTAGGTGTAGACGGTTACCAGGTGAACCCTTCTACAGACGGAGGATCTCTAAAAATTTTGGGCTCAGCCGGGATTTGACTTATGGAAAATTTAGTAAATACCATGAAGAGATGGGTGGGGGCGTACACATACACCCGGGGCCTGTCACAAATCTAGGAATGTCCATTGACATCCAGGTCATAACCCGAAGCGACAATCATACGACTAGACCTACTACCATTCAACAATTTTCACCGGTGTCGAACATTATGGAACTGACCACTGAGCCTAAATCAATATTTAAATATCATGCAATTTGCATATATAAATCTTTATCCATGTGAATGGCCCATTGTCGGAAATTGCACATGTTATTTTACATACGTTCAACTAATCTGAGATCATCAACGTCAATATGAGTGATTTGCCTCACTACCAAGAGCTCACTTTTCGGAACAACTGTTGATCAAATGAGTAATCTCGGCGCTACAATAGTCGGGACTCGACTACATGCGCAAGTAAATCACATCGCCCATGAGCAAGGATGGTTTTTCGACAATGGAAGAGGACGGCGATGAAAGAGCCCTGATAGAGCTGAACAACCATCTATCCGTCCTTGCAGTCGTCTTTCCTCGCATAGTGCCCGAGGTATTTCGTGAAATGTTGCAGACTTTCGCTGGAGACAGTCGTTTACAGATGGTGGTCGAGCAAATCCTGAAGCATCAAGATCAATGGGTCAGGGGTCGATGGCGCGTCGACATTGCCCGGCCAACATCAAAGGCGAGCGTACCGGCAATCAATCAGCCACCAGTTGACGCGGAAGATGAGTTTAGACGAGCTAGTTATAAATGGGCCGCGAGAAGGATGCTGTATAAAGAGTTCAGAGTCCTCAGTAGAAGCAAGATCGAGGCAGTCCTTGTTGAGGAAAACTTTTGTTATAGCCGAGCGAGACCTACGCTTCAGGAACTCGCAAGCAAGACCTGGAGGAACACTTTCAGTGCCTTGCTGTTGAAATGGAGGCGGCCGGCTCGCTCTTCTTCCAAGGATCACTACATGATGTGTTGGCCTACAGCACAATTCGAAGATCCTATCACCATGCCTACATTGAGAGAGACTGGGGACACTGAGTTAGATTTAGAACTCTATCAAAGCCTGTTAAGGCCGTATCTGGACAGTGTCAGGGAAGGTCAAGAAGCCAAAGATTGGGCGGCTGCGATTGCAATCAACGAGGCTGAGGCCAAGCGTTTTGGGGCTCTATATGAATGCGAATGCTGCTACACGGATACTACCTTCGAACAAATGGCATCCTGCACTACTGGTGGACACGTCATCTGTTTTCGGTGCATCTGGCATACCGTTAGCGAAGCGCTCTTTGGCCAAAATTGGGAACAAAGTATCGACCATGCCCATGGCCAAGTCAAATGTATTGCATCAATGTCGGAGGAAGGCTGCGATGGAAATCTATCGCAGATCGTTGTTCGGCGCGCCATGCTACAGTCTATAGGTGGTAAGGAAGTTTTGGCGAAGCTAGATTCACGTTTTGCTGATGAGGTTGTCTGCAAATCTCGTCTTCTTTTTGTTCATTGCCCATTCTGCGCGTATGCTGAGGTCGATGAGCTCTATTTTCCTTCATCGGCTATCCGATACAAGCTGAATGTCACCAATCTTAGGTCAGCTGTCGTACTTTTGGTAATAATGTTATGTTCCCTTCCTCTGCTGTTCATCTACAGCCTGACATCTCACCTGCGTCCCTTCCAGGCTCTTCCACGTGTTGCAACTATGCTTTCCGGGTCCTTAGCAAGACTCTCTCGTGCCCGACACCGTCCGCGGCGATTTCAGTGTTACTCTCCTGAGTGCGAGCTTCCATCCTGCCTGAACTGCTTGAAGATATGGCGAGATCCGCATACCTGTCATGAGTCGGCAACACTTTCACTTCGCACTACGGTCGAGGCCGCACGTACTGCGGCCTTGAAACGGACTTGTCCGCGATGTCGGCTTGGATTTGTCAAAGACAGCGGATGCAACAAGCTGACTTGCATTTGCGGCTATTCGATGTGCTACATCTGCCGCCAGGGATTGGGTCGTGGCGATGGAGGGGAAGGCTACAGGCACTTCTGCCAGCACTTTCGGGCCACAGGAGGCGCGTGCAAGGAATGTGACAGATGCGATTTGTACAAGAATGAGGATGATGAGGAAGTGGTCAGGAAGGCAGGTGCCCTAGCTGAAAAGAAGTGGAGAGAGACGGAAGGGTTGATAGGAGTTGAAGGTATTGGGGGTGGTCACGAAGCAGCATCGATGCTTCGCTGCGGGGAGACATTGGGAACAATGCAGGATCTCCTCGATTGGTGGGTCAGAGAAGTGCTGACATGTTGATACACGTACCTTCGTTTCTCAGGTATTGGGGTTACACGATGTTTATGCGGGACGTCTGGCACTCTGATATCCTAATGGTATGCATGGCTTGGATATAGAGGCAACATTCGAACGACAAAGGTACGACCTTTATGATCATGGAGACGGCCGGGGCTCGAACAGCGAATGTAGGTATAGCAAAAATGCTCGAATTGCAACCCTAGAATCCCAGCCATGAATCCTGACAAATCTACAAGAGCCTGAACGTTCGGTGCATACTTCACAGAACGCCCCTCTTACAGAACCAATTTCTTCCTCACGACGTCCTCTCCGCCCGTCTTCAACCTATTCAGATCCTTCTCAAAGGCATTAATCTTGTCCCTTACCAGCTCTTCCCGCTTCGCGATTTCGTCCTCAAACTCCTTCGCTATCTTTCTCCTCTGCTGCCTAGCAGTCTTGAACGTCTTTACGAAGTCACTGAACCTCTCAACCATAATGTCTCCGCATTCCTCATATTCATCCATCGGCAACGAGGCCAGAAATGACCTCTCTTGAGAGACCTTAACCACCTGATCTTTCAAATTTACAAGATAATCTAACTTCTCCATTAAGGTACCGCCTGCAGGCTGTGGTAGTAATACTCCCTTTTCAACTTGTGGGTCAAGATTAAAGGGCTCAGCGCTGAGACGACCGAAACTCATGCCAGCGAGCTCACCAACGCTGTAGTCAATGCTTCTACTGCGTTTCCGCGTCTTTCCGCGTTCTTCGTTTGCAACAGACCCTTCTTCGAATGTTTCACCCAGTTCATGCTCTTCGCCAATGGACAACTCGCCATCGCCGTGGCCAGCGATCTCGTTTGAGACTGACATTGCCTTAGGGTTTATGTTTGATCGCATACCAGCCTCAAGACGCTTTTGAAGATTCGCGGTCTTGCTGGTATTAATAGGGTAGATTCTTGGTGACATCATGATGTTCTCGCCTACAATAGGTATATTCTCGTTGGCAATGCCATCATTAAGTTTTGCCTCAGCCTGTCCATCATGTGATTGTAGCTTTGACAAAGGTGGCTGGAGCAGAGGCGTTGGTTGTTGTTGAGCGATTGTTTGTTTGATCGATACTGTTCCCCATAGGGGTAGTGGTGGGACTGGATCTGCAGGCTGCTGGACAGGTCCCCTGCTTTGCTGTTGGGGAATTTGAGATAGTGTATGCTTTCCTTCCGGCGCAGGTCGTCGTCGATCTTGGCATTGAGCTACAGAGTGCGAATTATCACTTTTCCCCCCAATGTTGTGACCGCGGGGCTGAGCCTCTGCTGCCCTTGGGAACTGAATTCTGCCGTTCGTCGTTGCAGTGACAACAGAATGGAAGTTGCGCGTAGACGGAAACTCCACGTCTGGTTCGAAGGCGACATCCTTAGAGAAGGGCATGTTTTCCTGACGAAATTGAGCGTAGCCTAGGCTGTTGAGCTCTTGCATGATATCAGGGTGGATTGACTTTTCGTAATGGTCGTCGTCCTCCCCTTCCTCATCATCACTGTCGCCCTCTTCACTTTCTTCGTAGCTCCCATCGTCCCCATCCACGGTCAGGTCATCAGTCGCGGGCTGCATAATGTTTTGCTCATATCGACGAGACTCGTTGGTGGCTCGAAGAGGCGAACGAGACCCACGACTAATGCCGTCTTCATTACCTTGTTGGTCTTTGATGTTATATCCAGCGCTCGTGAATGTGGTGTCATCGAGGCCTTCTGCATCCGTGTCAAATCCGTTACCATGATCATTGGAAGTCTGAGCCAAGCGATCTCCAGACTGATGAGTGACCTGCTTCGAAGAGGGAAAACTAGATACAAGACTATTACTGTGATTTGGAGGCGATTGTCTTTGTTCCGTATGCTGCAGCTTAGTAATGGGAACAGGCACTTTGTGCAGATGTGCCAATGCCTGACATCGAGAATCAGGTTGAGCTTGCTGCCGCTGATCAACGAATCGCTGAACACTCGGCATAACGAACGATACTTGCCCAGCGACAATCAGCTCAGGATTTTACGAGATCCAGAGCTAGCGGCAGAAAGGTGACTTGGAGCAAAGGTGAGAGACTTTCAGTTTTGGAAAAGGAGAGTAAGCTCAGGAGACAGATGTAACGACATCAGCGCCATACGAGCGTAGCAGTTGTTGATGCTTTATATCATACGACTCACGTACTTAAGCTTGATGTTGCTCGGGTCTCCTTTGACCATGTTCCCAATACGTGAAGTAGATCTGTAACGATTACAATTCTACGAAGTTGACATGCCCGCTGAAGTCACTCAAGACTACTAGCTGGCTGAGAGATTCGAAGGGGAGCTAACTTACTATGTAAAGTACAGTAGGTGTTTGCGAAGGCTTCTTTACCTACATGGCGCAAATCTATATCATAATTTAAATATTCGAAATGACTCGTGCCTACTACGAAATATACATCTAACTAGGTAGAGTAGTAGGTATGCAAAAGTAATATTTAGCTAGTTCTACCTAGACACCTGGACATGTACCTTAGAACAGTACTGCCGAACGACGGGATCAAAAACTTCTATTTCTGTGTGTTAATGCTGAAATACTACCCTTTAAGATACACCTAACGTTGCATGCAACCATTCTTAGTCATTCCCGAGTAGTAGCAAAGAAAAGCCAACTGATAGCCGATGCTTTACATACAAGATTGTTTTCAGCGCCAAGGTTTCTCAATTCAAAACTACTACTGACTGTACTCTTACCCTAACTCAAGACCAGTACTACGTATCTACACAACCTTGCAGCTGCAGGCAGCGAGACACCCATTTCGTTAGTAGAGCTCCAAACTGTTACTGGCTACGCACATGGCCATGACGGCGAGTGCAAGGGCAGGCAATCCCTATGAGAACTACGATAATACTGAGATTGAGCAAGATCTCATAGACCCAGACGATGGTGTGTAGAGTCCGATAGCTTGGTGCAACCTGCATGCCGAGACTTACTTCGACAGCAAATATCGACGATTTAGAAGATCCATTGCAATCAAGTTCGGATCAGGCTCCATTGACGGGCAACATCCAATCCTCTTCGCGAAACCCACTGTCCCAACCCTATCTCAATTCATCAATCCCTGGCGAGGATCGACGTGCGCCAACAAATACTATTGATGAGTCGGTTTGGGAGACGCTATCACGAGATCTTCTAGCGGTATGGCAAAAGATGAGACAAGTACTGTGGCCCAAATACCTGCTCGGAGGCTTGCTACAGCGAGGTGGAGGAAATGGAAGTACAGAAAGGAGTGAAAACGACAGTCTTGCAGGAGGCTTTCGTGGGGTTGCTGGACGGTGGCCAAATGCAACCGTAGTTCTTCAAGGTGGTACGAGTGAGGGTCTGAGGGATTGGGACCTTTGGTACGATTTCGGAGCCAATTGGTGCAACAGCTTCTGCTTGATTCATATTGACCTTTTGTGTTAGGGGACCACTCATATTCTGTTTGCTTCTCAGTTTGCTGCTATCCTTGACTGCCTCCGGAGCGCAAAGAACGGCTGTCTTTTCTGGGGTCTTTGCACTTGTCTGGATAGGAGAAGCAGTTGTCACAATGCAAATCAAGCTATTGGGAGGGAATATGTGAGCCAATCTCGACTTATATCGCTCATTGTTCGCTCACATTCTTGTCAAGCTCCTTCTTCCAGTCAATATGCATCATCGGGTACACCCTCTTTCCGCTCGTCATCGCCGCTATGCTCAGCGCTCTCCGACTCGGGACGATAGCCCGTGTTCCCATCTACATCGTTCTGATCGCATGGTCGCTCGCTGCAGGTGTCAGTATTCTGGGTGGCTCAGGGGTGGTTACAAATAGGGTTGGCATTGCAGTATACCCTTTATTTGTATTTTATGTTGGACTGGGCTGCCTCTGTTTCATCAGCTAGTCCCCTTAATTCTACTTCAATCCGGCCGGAAAGATGAAGACATCTTTGATAATGTGAGAGACGTTCTCGTATGACCAGACCTCTACCATATAGAGGCTCCTAACTGCTCAGCTGTAGTGACACGTAGACTTTCCAGGACTTTTTGCCTGACTCCTAATACGTGACGGAAAAGCAGTAGTAGCAAGGCTTGAACTGAAGATTATAACTGGATGACAGTGGGGTTGACGATCCACGAGGCATCATAGCGGTGATCTACCTCCAGAAACTGTTCCCACTGGCTAGGATTACTCGACTCTTCGTTCACACGCGAACAACACATATTTTCTCACCTCGACCGCCAAGATCGATCTCGTTCAATGCCAATAAGCTAAGATCTCCCATCGCTGCATCCTACTCTCTGTAGCTACTCTGATCGCAGCCAATTCCAATCGATTATCCTCGGATACAGATCAGACCCTCTCCGTTGCGGCGAGGTAGTCTCCAGACCCCCTCCAAGTGACAAGAAAGTTCTCAGCTACCTCCTCTGCCTAGAGCAGCTGGAGTTGGATGCTCTTCATTCTCGCAAACTAATCAAGCGGCCGGTCATGACTACGGATGTTTGCATAGTCATCTCGTGAGATCGATCTGGTACCTCAAAGACTCGATCGAACACCGCCCTTTAGACTCAGTCTTGCAGGTGTGACCTCCAACCTAGACTTGTGAACGTCGACGAAATTATCATCACTATGACACAAGAATCCTCTGAGCAAGTGTACATTGAAAACGATGAGCCTACACAAATGGGGAATACTCCACACGATACTTCGAGCTATGTTCGCTCACCTTCAGAAGCTACAAGTATCTGTGATGCCAGCGAGAAACCAGTACGGGAGAAGCTGAAGAAAACATCCATCGCCTCTATCTCACAACATGCCACGAGTGCTAAAGAGGTAGGACCTGACGCCAATGATAGTCATAACTTTAACGTCGACAAGGCAGAATTGAAACCAGCGAACGCAACCAGTATCGCAGAAATTGACCCTTCTCGCGGGAGACCACTCAAGAAACGATCGTTCGATGGTCTCGAAATAACTGACACATGCGAAGATATCAGTGCCGGCGACAGAACGCACAGTAGGCCTAAAGGCCATGCAAGGAAAAGATCGAGAGATGTTCGCACTGGTGAAGGCAAGGAAAATCGGTTACCGTGGGGTGTGGACACGACCTTAGAAGAGGAACAGGAGTACGATCTAAATCAGGTCAAGTCACCTAGGCCATTGAGTCACGTCTCCGACGAACCACAAACAGTCTCTATGCAGAAACCCGAGGTCCCACGGCCCATGGAAGTTGCGCAAGATCCGAATACCAACGATCAAGGCACAGCCCCGGAAAAGTCCTCGATAGAGTTAGTTAAGGCTCCACCAGATCAAGAGATGCGGGACTCGGCTCCAAGTCCTCGAAGAAAGCGGAGTAGGGATCAATTCGACGCAGAAACGGACCCAATACAGAAGCAGAAGATCCCAGCAACTGAAGGACTGAGGGCCCAACGGAAATCTGATGAGCTTGAACGAATACAAGACGAGCGAGCTGGCAGCGAAGGTGTACGTTCGAGGGAAGGCTCTACACCGTCTCAGAAAGAGCCGTTCTCCGCGGCAGATGGCTTTGGGGAGGCAGCGAAAGTATGCGCAGAGATGGGAGGCTAGATGTTCCGAAGCTAATTCAGTACTAGTTGACTCCCTCTGCTCCTTTTGGAAGCACCTCTATACTTCTTCCGCCCACCGCTGACACCGGCAGCGTGTCCCCTACAAAACCTGCATCCGACACACAGTCCCAGAAATCCGCCGCTCTCTTTGCTTCTTCAGCGTTTGCCGCTCACGCAAGCTCAACGACCTCACCGTTCGGTACATTGGGTGCTCTGTCTGATTCTGCTACGACTCCCAGCCTCTTCGCTCCTGCGGCCACCGTTGGGGGTAAAACGACTGGATCTTCTAAGGACGGTGGGACTCAGAGCACTCAGCTAGCAGTCAACGGTGGTTTCGGAGCGTTCGCAAAAACTTCATCATCAGGGTTTGGTGCTAATAAGCTATCTTCATTTGGTACGACGGGTGGTACGAAACCCGGTCTTTTCGGGGGATCTGTCTTTGGTAGTGGCTTTGGCGGTGGCGCCAGCGGCGCAGGCCAATTAGTGAACTTCGCAGCTCCAAGTAAAGATGCAAGATTAGATTCGGCCAACGGCACAATCAGGCCCATAGACTCATCAGCTCATGAGGGCGACGAGGACGTGGACAGCGATGACGAGGGCGAAGGCCTGGGAAAGGATGACCAGGGTGGAGCCGATGAGGTCGATGCTAGATTTCAGCATCAGGATGGTAGGCCATCCTTATCTTCAATGATAAAATTGCTCACCCATTGTAGTCGAGACTGGTGAGATTGATGAAACTACTGTTTTCTCTTCGCGAGCTAGCCTCTACACCTTCAAGGACCGGGCGTGGAAAGAGGGAGGAAAGGGAGTTTTCAAATTGAACGTAAAAATATCAGATGGAGACCAAAACACGAAGACGGGACGTTTTATCATGCGTGCACATCAGACATTCAGGGTGCTCTTGAACGCGCCAGTGCTGAAGGGCATGACCATCGGTGCTCGCGGCAAAGAACCCATGGGAAAAAGCTTCCAGTTCGCTGTATTAGAAGATGGCAAAGTTGTGCCTCACCTTCTAAAGGTTGGTTGATACTATACTCTCCAAATTCTACGCTAACACGCGGCAGTTGGGCGAAGCAGAAAGCAAAGCGCTTTATCACGAAGTCAGAAATCTGCAGCAAAGCATGTCGGAGAATTGATAACTCAAGATCAGCGCCCCCTCATCATGTAGCCCTGGCAACTTTGGACCTGTCTCGTTCTTACCCAACCTTTTCCTACAATTTCAAGGGAATGTGCGTGAGAAACGAAGGCCGGCAACAATGATTGTTCAGGAGGCAGCACTTGCGAGGGGCATTGTGGGAGACGAGTCCGTTGATGCATTACGGTATTTAGCGTTGATACCTGGTAGGGATGGTGTACCTGTCGCAAGACGAAGAAGTCATAACCCAGTGTCAAGCATGGTCATCCATGCTCTTCAGCCCGCGTAATATCTGAAGTTCCATAGACGAACAGGATATGGAGCGGTCCTCCCATCAATTTTGAATGGATAAGTCATGCATCCTAGAGGATTTTTACCATTGACGTGACTCTAGACAAATATCACGTTCACGCATCGAAGTTAGTCTCATCCAGCGCGATACGCAGATCGAAGTGTCGTAATAGAGACCGAATTTCCAAGGTCTACCTGAGCTCTGCGTCCTGGTTCTACGTTTCTGGTTCCGCCTTGATCTCAATGATGTCGTGGTCTTCCTCGTCACCCACGTGGTTGACGACTACTCGCCGCATCCCGCCAGCTTCCCTCTTGATCAGTACTTCCTCCAGTACCTTTCCCCGTGCAGATTTCACTGGCTCGGCAAGTACAACAGTCTCGATTCCGGCGGGTGATTGTTCATCGTCAGGACCATAGGGTAAAGCATCGAGATCTATAGAACTTTCCTGGCCCAGCAAGCATTTCAGGATGACCTCCTAAGCCAACCCGGTATCAGCTGTGTCCATCTGAATCGGGACTTGGTATATATTTACCGCCCCTGCCTTGCTCATCACCATATTGTTTTCGTGACAGGCTTCGCTGCAGCAGCATTCCAAGCATCCCTGCTCGCAATGACATGCTATTACTCGATCACATGCTCGCACGAGTAAGAGGTCTATGAATTCGAATGCTTTGGTCTGAAGAACGAAACTGTTAGCACTAGATACGAGGACGCGATTAGCATATGAACACTCACCGAAATGCCTGACCCTCCAGCACCCCCCTAACGCCAACCACAGAGTCAGTAATTCTAGTTCTACTATGTTATATTGTGATAAGATGTGATAGCATCGAGGGAGCGCGATTTACCTTTGCGTCGTAGAATGTCAGCCTTGCAGGACGCTTTCGAGATGTTTCTTTTGTCGCAAATTCCTTAAGAGCATTCTTACACTCTGTCCGTACGTCTCCCGGCATACTGATAACGAATTCTGGAAGGCTTCCGAGTCAGCATTGCTAGCAAAGCATGAGGTGAAGGCATGAGTCAGATCTGGGGAGCATGCAGTAATAAGACAGCCTGAAATCTCACAGAAGAGATGGAGGAGGTGGAGGGACCGATCGGAAGTCACAACGTACGTGGCATCAAGCTCAAGAGGGCGTGCTCGGCGGCATGAATCCCCGCTGCTACGTTCAGACGTCTCGAATTAAGGATTTGAAGAGCAGACTACGTTGCTATCAGCTTTCACGCTTACACCAAGCCTTTGTTGAGTATAACATGCCTTCGGAAGGTCGAGCCACATCCCCTGTAATTTGGTTCAGTTCATTTGGGCCACCTTCGTGAATAGGAGTGGGGAATCACTACCTTAGAAAATATATCGATCGGTGGATCTACGTAAATGCTTAGCACGTCTCCTATGTCATTCTCTTCTACGACCTACTGTCGACTTCAACCGCGTCAAGAATGCGTCGTTTCTTATCAACTTTGAAGAAGCCAAAGACGGTCTGTCTGATCTTGATACCTCCATAGAAAGCTCGTGAAAGGGAGTCTGGAATGCGGCGAATGGCTTCTGTCTCAATCGGGTCGACGTCTGTGAAGTCACGCTGTTGTGTGGTCCAGTCGACATTGACTAGCATGACTTTTGCATGTTTCTCTTCTGGAGAGAAATGCTTGACAAGATACTTGTAACCTTGATGCAAGAAGATACCTCCTTCGTAAATTGTGAAAAAAGCACGCGATGGCTCGACTTCTTCTAAAACGATATTGCGGCCATTAGTTATATCTATGACAGCGAAATGTCCGTCCTCTGTATCTCGAATGGCAACACATTTCGAAGGCTGCGGGCGAAAACGTTCGTTGCAATGATAGAATCCCAGAGAATCTTTGACCATGCGCTCTTCGGCTATTTCAGGTAATTGTTTACCAAAATATAATTTGTCTTCATCAGAAGAGATAGGCATTTCGAAAGCAGCGCATTGAATGTGACCTTCGAGCACCAGCATATTCTGCAAATCAACTTGCAGTTCGCAGTTGGGTTTGGTGAAGATCTCGTCCGGGTTCTCCATGTAGTATTGGTCAGTTGGAAAACAATCGCCGACCAGGACGGAGAGGGAGTCCTTGTTCCTACGGCCAGCCCGGCCGCTTTGCTGTCGAAGATTGGAAATCGTGTAAGGGAAGCCAACTGTGATGACGGCATCAAGTGATCCAATATCCACTCCGAGCTCCAAAGCATTGGTGGCAACAATGCCCATCAATTTCCCGTCGAACATTTCCTTCTCAATTTTCCGTCTATCTTGGGGGGCATAGCCACCACGATATCCCATGATTCGTGCAGCAAGGTCAGGTCTTTCGAGGTTTCCAGCCTCATTGCGCACTGCGGTAATGAGCACTTCGCACTGCTTTCTCACGCGACAGAATGCGATGACCCTGACACCGCGTAAGATGAGTTGACAAAAGAGTCTCGCAGTCTCAGCCATGGCATCTCCTCGGCCAGATGTTGGGTCCCCAGGGTCCTTGAACGGCGTGTTCCAGCACAAGAACTCCTTCCTACCAGATGGCGACCCATCGAAATCTGTGAGCTTGATATTCTCTATGCCAAATATCGTTCTCATGTGTTCTTCAGGATTAGCGACCGTGGCAGAACAAGAGACAAATTTCACTCCGCGGTTTCCCACCGCCGCGCATATTCTTCGCAGCCTTCGCATTATGAACGCTACATGAGAGCCGAAAAGACCGTTGTAGACATGAAGCTCATCTACTACCACAAATCTCAGATTTTGTAAGAAAGTTCGCCACTTATTTTCTTGAGGCAAAATAGTAATATGCAGCATATCGGGATTGGTAAAGATGATGCGACCTTCGTCACGGATGAGATGTCGATCACCCACGGCTGTGTCTCCGTCGAATGTGTCAACAATCAGATTCTCGAGACCGGGCATGAATGTCAAGAGTTCTTTCATACTTCGCTTCTGGTCCTGAGCAAGTGCTTTGGTAGGAAATATATACATCCCACGAGCATTTGGATCCTGTTCAAGTTCGTGTAACATGGGTATTTGATAAATTAAAGATTTTCCAGAGCTTGTAGAGGTCGACACGATGACATTAGATCCTTCGTACAGATTGTTTATGGCTTCAGCTTGATGAGCATAGAGCTGAGTTATACCTCTGGTATTGTAAAGGGCATTAACAAGATTCTGTGATAACTGGAAATTGAGGTCTCCAAAGACGGGCTGTTGAGGATCAAAGACGCGGTGCCCATCGGGTACAATTTGGCCTGTGTACCAGTCCATAGCTTTGACATCCGCTATGATGCTCGCAACGCTGTCACGCTCTTCAGGTATTGTTGGCGGAGGCTTCGTTGGTACTGGCGCTACCGTATTGCTGATACTTTGGAGAGGAACGGGTATGTATTCGCTCTCTCTCTCTTGTATGGTTTCTATAGGATTCACGTTGTCCGCAGCACAGTGGTTCAAGAAGGCATTCACAGCTGACGTGAATTTCGTATTTCTCTTTTCTATCAACTTCATCATCTGCTTGTGACTATAGACCGGCATCTTTAGGTCTTCATCTCGAAGTTTCCGGAACGCCTTCGTAGGTTCCCCCGTTTTCGTGTTGGTAACTTGCCGCTTCAGGTCGCCGTCAATAAACTCGAACAGCAGCAATTCCTTGCTCTTCCCATCATCATCACATTGATTGGCTCCTTCCACCCTGGAGAGCTCAAGAGACCGAAATTCCTTGGCCCTACCACCCTTGATTCCATCCTCTTCCCCAAGCACGGCAACCTGCAGGCTGGCCTCATCCACATACGCGAAATTGATTGCTTGGGGAATGAGGGCCTTGATCCTCGCAACATCTGTGATGAGCAGCTCTCGCTTGATGTGACCCTCAACAGCTTTCTTGATGGTCTCGAATGTGGTGGCTAAATGCTTTCGAGTGCAACAGAATGTGTAGACCAGATTGAGGGCGCGATGTGTCTGCGCTAGCTTGGTGAGGCCTTCAGGCCAGGGGATCGTACTTTCGACAACCGTTGATGAGGTTCGGCGTAATAAAGGAGGCTTGCTGCCTTTGCCAGGTCCATCATGTGACTTGGTGGGGAGAGTCGTACTGGTTGATGTAACCTGGTCATCTGGATATCCATTGGTTTGGACGTCAGTCGAGTCCGAATGGGCCTTTCGTTTTCGCTTGCGTACTATTTGATTGGAAACAGTTGCCGCTTGAAGCTTCGGCATCCCTGAGGGCAAACGATTGGTATAGAATGTTGCTTGAGGAAGGACACGAAGTCGTCTTCGCGCAGTCACGTGACACTTCTTCTAAAATACTACCATTCTAGGACTAAAGTAATACGGACATTAAACAATTCCTCCGTACACGCTTTATGATTACATATACTCTCATACGGTTAGCAGGGATTGAGAAATGGGCACTGGCATCTGGCCGCCTCTGAGGAAGTGCGTGAGACGAAATACTCAGCGGCGGGGACCAAAGATTTAGTCTTGGGAAATCCTACCTGACGATAGGTATTATGAGATTTAAATCTGTCTGCGTAGCTCCAATTGTGTTGGCAGATCTTGTGGACGTAAACATTGTCATCAACTGCGATACAAAAGTTTTGGTCCCCTACATGGAGTGGCCAGCGCCTGTCTATCACAACAACCCCCAGCAAGATTCTGGAAACCCCGTGCTTTGCAGGTTATGGCTATGCCAACTCTAGGGAGAAGGATTTCGATACTCTGAACCTGCATGTTGGCTTCAGGCAGTGATGCATTCCCAATCTTCCATACTCGATTAAGCGTGGTCAACAGCAGGAATTAGCACTTGAGGTTTTGCTAGGGCAATCTTTACCATAGAAATACTCGAAGTACTCACCATGTATGCTGGCTCATGGCCCTTGCTCAGTGGCTCTGGCTGCAAGCCTGCAACAACAATGTCCTCTTGATCTGCTTGGTGCATGTGAACTGTTAGACCCGAGGTACTGCTAACATTTAGGTACGTGTGCAATGATTCGCCCCTTTCGCAAGTGCTCCATTCGTTAACCACGACGTTTGATAAGGGCATTCTGTGAAGGACTTTTAACAGGCATCAACGGTAGTACAGAGTACTATCAAACAACGTATGATGCCCATCTCTCGAATCGAGCCAAGCAAGTGCCGAACCAAGCTATTACGCCGCAACTCCACCAGGCCCGAGAGCCCCTGTCCGTTCGACCAATGCCCTGAGTGTGATGGCCGCATAAAATGTATCGGCCATACTAAGATCTAATACCCTTGATCTAATTCATATCCGCGATGGGTTTCGTTAGCGCCAGAAGGGTGAATATTGCATAGACAGGTAGATCATATCATCATGATGAATATCAGGACCATCTTCACTTCTTCACTATTCGTCCTCATTCAGCACAGGCTACGGTGCTCATTCCCGCTTGCAACCGCTGATCAGCCATTGCTAGCTTGGAGAAAATCAAACCTGCGCCCTTGATAAAAAGGCTCCTGGTGCTGGGGGTTGATGTTAGTAATTTGCTGTGGTGGTCATTCCGTACGGATATCTTGGGATTTGGTTTCTGACAGGCATCAGAGGCAAGCTATCAGCGATTAGTCTACACGGAAGTTGATAAAACCATACAGAGTAGAGCAAGTAAACTGTGGCGTCACACTCACTATACCATTGGGCTAGCCGTTGCTTGCCTTTCATTCGGCCCAGAACCCCCTATAACAGTCTTGTGCCTCAATCAATTATATGCACCTCAGATGTATGTGAAACGGGCTTTTATTCGAAGTCCCAACATTCGAGCGTCTCTCTGTCAAGCCCATTCGATAACGCTCGAACCTTCAGAAGTTATATTTCACTTCTGTCTCCACTTCATGAACCACCGTGCGCATTCGAAAGGTCCTTGATCCATGAGTCTAACATTTTCTGAAGCTGCAAGTATTTGTTATCATCAGAGTACGGTGGAGACATCTTTAGTTCTCCGAGACGGGCAGCAATCACATCAGCACGTTGTAAGATATCATCACGGATTGCTTCCCTTCTTCGATGTTGGCGCCGCTCCCCGTCTGATACCGATCTACTGTCGTCTTGGTTAAGTGCCCATGCATCGGCACATTCAGCGTCTAGAGCATAATCTTCATGTTCAGCTAGCGCTAATGAATGGTGCCTTTGGATAGAGTAGATCCACAAACTGAACATGGCAATATAAAAGTCTTGGGGTCCTGTGGTATCTGGGAAAGCTTTGCGATAAGGATACTGAAGCACAAGCCTCTCATAATAGTTCTTAGCCTGCTCGAGAGCTTGGGAACAGAAAGAGTCACTCGGCATATGATGCTGATCTTCCGTGCCGTGGGTATTAATGGGCTTTCCGGTTCCATCTTTGTTGCGCGCAAGCTGAGCCTCGCGTCGAAGAACAATCTCTGCTCCCAAGCCCCAACGATCAGTGGTTCTAAGATCCAAGGAATGTCCGTTGTGCTCTGCTCGAAGGAGCATGCCCCATGCCCTGCCAGCACGTATAAAGTCGCCTTCTAGCACACACTTGTGCAATATAGCTGTCAGAGCTATGAGATTTTGCTGTCTCGACCCAATTGCACCAGGCTTGACGTTCTCTGAAATGCTCTTAGGCCCTGCGGTGACACACATTGGTGGGCGCAGAATTGCGAGTTCGTCGCTGAGGTTCGCCTTGGTCCTGAGCTGAGGAGAGTCCGTGGGACCCTCTCGGAAAGCATGAGGAAAATTGCTCCCTGGCAATGTTTCGCCGAAGGGATGCCCAGAAGTCTCATACTGAAATGCAGTATCTTGGCTGAGAGATCGTCCCTCGGACGCGACCGAAGAGAGGGTCATCAATTCACCATCGCTGGATGGTAATTCAGTCTCTTCACCATAAACATCGTCTGTTGAGGTTTTTAATTCTCTCTTCCGCTTTCTACTCGTCTCATGAGAGGAAGAAGGAAGATTGCTCATGGCTGAAAATGTCTGGAACGCGGAGGCAAAATAGGTGACAGAAACCATCGTTTTGAACCCCCACTGTATCAAGGGTAAATACCTGACTGGAAAGCATGGGGTCCTAACAAAGCACCGGCTTGGTTGTAACCAGGATCATGAACAGAATTAGAAAAAGTACGGACAATGAAAGTATCACATCTTGTGTACCCAAAATATACGGCGATTTGGCAGCCATATGTACACAGTCACAGATTGGCACACAGATATGTCTCTATAAGCAGAAGGAGATAAAGCACTGGTTTGATCAACGTTTCTGTAGAATCTTAGCTGAATGGTAGTTCTAAGGCGTTATAAACAGGACGAGGCTTTCCGATGGACCCAAGCCAGGCCGTCTTGAGCTTAGCCCGTTTCCATTGAGCTGGGCAACATCATCGCAGGCATGCTCCCTTGATCTGAATACTTACCGCCCACCTTACACCTAGTACGATCGCACTGGCGGAGATGAGAACCAAGATTGGAACTTAGTTCTGTCAGTTGAGCATCATCATCCACCGATCTGTCCCACCAGCTCAGGTCCCAGCCTGATACAGAGGACAAACCTGAGCCTCTGACCTACTGTCCAACCGCTCCCTTCACCCAAGCTACACACGCCTCTATATTCTTCCTACCAAGGGTCTATTGTCCCAAACAGCCTCCATATATCCTCGTCAGAGGTCGCCTTTTATCACTAACCCAGATAGCTAACATATGATGTGCTTTTCTGGATGCTTCTCTATGCCCTCGTAATGGTGTAACCGACAATCTGCCCGAATACTTCGTTGCTGTAGCCCTCGGTGACAGGGCCTGCTCAAGATGGGTCAGAGCGCTTCCAGCCAACGTGACCATGAGGAGTTCCTCAGCCGCGACGCTCGGCGTCTCTCCCAGATTGTACAGGGCAGACAAGGAAGATCTACTCCACCATCGAGCTTCCCTGGTCAGGAAACCCCCGATCGCCCCGTCTCTACTTTTACTCCTGCCTCCCTCCAGGTCTCGGAGTCTCATCCTCCACAGCCCATCGCAACGTTCAGCCGGCAGATATCTGCTCAGTCGATACCAGTCCTTAGAGGCGGCTCGGGGAGGAACAGAGATATCTCAACCCGAGATGAAATATTCTACGAGCAGCATGAAGAGCGGCCATTAGTTCATATGGAGGAGCTTGGTATGCGCAACGCTCCTATCACACACATTACGGCATCGCCCATGCCAAGGCGATCTAGCAGACTTGCTAGACTGAGCTCGATCATGATACCTCGTTACTCCGAGACATATCCATCACGTGAAGGTCAACAAGCTCAGGGAGAGGGTCGGGTTTTCCACAGAAGACTGTCAAACACTCATCTGCCGAATGCTATAGACGAGGCCGATGGCCATCGAAATCGTCGACTGTCATGGTTTGGGTCGCTCGCTCCAAGATCATCGACTGCCTCGAGAACAAGGCAACGAAGAGAGCTTGCACCTATCTCTCGACCGTTCCCGCTCAATCCCGATGCATCCCTACCTCCTTCTGGCTTCGCGATTGCTCCACTCCGGGAAAGTCTCTCTACAAGAACGCCCTCTGCGTTGTCTAGACACACACCATCGAGGTTCTGGTCGCTCCGGGAGGGTTCACGTTTATCGCGAGTCCGCCGATCTATTTCGTCCCCATTCGAGGCATATGAACCTGCAGCGCAGGCCATGCCTGCCACCGATCCAAACGTTCAGATACCACCACAACGCCCTTCGAGGCTGACGCCAACACACGATCCCAACTTCCTACTTCCACCACTGAACGTCACAGATCCAAGCATCAATATGGATGGCCCAGTTCTTGATTCGTCGTCGCCTATCAACATGGCGCCAAGGCTCTCGGGGATTCCCATCCCTCCAGAAACGCCTGATCGTGTTCTTACGCGGGCTGATGGTCCAAGCTGGACCGAACGTTGGGCGGAACGCGGTTCTGCAGCAAGGCGAGAAACTCGTCGGATGCCCAGCATGCTCAGGGGAAGATCTAGTCGACTGATCAGACGCGATAACGAAGGTCCCTTACCACGGATCTTACACTTGGCTGCCACCGCAATTGCCGCGCAGCTTTCAGGCACACCTGAACAGCCTGTGCCCGATATGCAAGCTATCGGTCCTGATGATCTCGATGGTAGTCTACAAAATCTATTCCGCACATTACAGAACGCTTCGAATTTTACTGGAGAACCACGAAATCAGGATGGTGTTCATGATCCTTCTCGGCCGGGTGCAAGTCCGCCCTTAAATTTTATGCGGGTTTTTCGCTTTGTCAGTCAAGGTCCAAATGGTGAGAGGGTTGGAGGGCGGGCAAGGCCGGTAGACCGTACCGCAATCGATGAGGCTCCCGAAGACGCCGACGGAAGGACCGTTACGCTAGTCGTTGTTGGCGTACGCTCTGTGCCATCTGACACTAGTGGCCAAGAAGATACAGCGGCCACGGAACCTGACCTGGACACTATCTTGAATCTGCCGCCCAACGCCCCCTCTACAAATTTACTTAGACACAGAGCGAGTGGTCTGCTTAGACATGCCAATGGAAGAGCGAGATTTCCACATCGTCGACGAGCGTCTATTGGTGGGCTGAACACGTTCCCGGCGAACTACGATAGCCAGCGGCATCAGCGAGCTCTTAGCTCCTCAAGTGGCCAAGGTCCTGCGGATACGGCTTCTTCCTCTACTCCTCTGGTGCTCTCCGACTCACCTCCAGGTCCACATCCCCCACCATCTACACCTGCCGAACCCGGTTTGTCCGCGTATTCATCTGCGGCCACGACCCCAAGTCGTCGACCGTCCTCTGCCTCTGCCATACAGCAACCGCCGATGCCAACTCGGGATGTAGCATCCCAGCGTCTGCGAGAAGCCGGTATATTCACACCTGAAGATCAAGCGACCCGTGTGCAGCAGCGACGACGAAGTGATTCCGAATTTGCACGTTATAGGGATCTGGGAGCCGGCGCTGCTAGACGTAACGGCGTTGTAGAGCCCGACGAAGTTGATACCGGAGACACTCCGGCCTCGGGCAGCCGGAGCTGGTTGATTTACGTAGTTGGAACGAATCTTTCCGAGGATCATCCCGCCTTGACTACTCCAAGCCTCTTCACAGATGTAAGTCGATTCTTTGAGCTGAAAATGACTCACGGACTCTGGTACTAACGCAATACTCAAAGAACCCTACATATGAGGACATGCTGTTGCTGTCTTCGCTCCTGGGTCCAGCGAAACCTCCAGTCGCCAGTCGTGAAGACGTCGCCTCGGCCTCGGGAACGTATTGTGTGCAAAGGAGTGGGGAGAATCTATTTGCGATAGCGACACACGGCTTAGGCCAGATTCGGATTGTCCCCAGCGAGCGATGCTTGGTGTGCCTTGAAGATTACGAAGTTGAGGAGGAAGTAAGGCAGTTGACCAAGTGTTCCCATCTGTTCCACCGAGAGTGTATTGATCAGGTATGCCATTACGCCCTGCTTCGATCCCTCCTAGTCTCTATGCTGATGTGCTATTCTGCTAGTGGCTTACTACAGGTCGTAATTCTTGCCCTCTCTGTAGAGGCCAAGGCGTCGACGAGAGGAAGGAAAGCCAGTCAGAGAGTCGACAATCATCTTCGGCTAGCCGTTCGGGTTTGGCATCTTGAGCACAGTCAAGGACGTTTTATCAATTCTCAACACAGCATAAGCGAGGGTCGGATGGCGTACGGCAAGGGCTGGATGAAGCACGCATGGCATATGCGTTTGGCCAGCTGCACATATCCTTATCTACAGGGGGATCCAAGCAGGCTGGAGATTTAGGTGGGCGTTTACTTGGCTTTTTCCCCCTTCGTCATCGGGCATGGCAGGAGGTATTTAATGTCTGCATGACACTGCACAATGGTTGATGTGACATAAGGCATGAAAGCTATTATGCGTACATAGGTCACAAGGTACGATGACCGATCTTAGTAGCGCATTCTCAGATCTAGCAAGCTTGAATGTTTTCCCGCCAGATGTGTGGGTCAAACTGGTAATAACCTCATTATTAATAAGGGGCTTGTTACGGTATGGTACTACCAGAACTCATTCAGTGAAAGGCAAGGGTGGTCGACTCTGAGAACGGTGCTTCAATTCTTATAGGTTTATTCAAGGGGTGTAGACACCGGTGCGAATGGCCTGAACCAAAGCTCCATGGTCAATCCATTCATGCCTTGCCATATGTCAAATAACCCTAACCCTCTCCAAAACTTGGTATCCCATGTCATAACCTACGAAAGGTGACCTAGCAGCCCCTGACGCCCTTTCAATGCCGTACATCGCAATGCGATATCTATACATCTGTCCACCCTACCACATTGCTTCCCATGCCCTTCTCCCAAAATCTTCGCCCCAATGGCTACTATGGTGCATGCTCCGGTCTCAAGCTTCCATTGACGGGCACTATCAAGGGGTGCCATTGTGAGAGAAACGTTATCGCTGTAAAGCACCTATTAGCGCCGTTCTTCAATCGACATCGGCTTCAGCCCGAGACGTACCCCACATGATGTAGCAGCTCGCAAAGCTCAGGATGAGGGAACTACGCCAGACGCTGCACCCAAGTCGTTAGCAAATCAAAGCCCTGTTGGAACGTGAGAGCGGGAAAGGAAACGTAATTGGCATACGTTTGGTTTTCGCCTTTGGGAGAGAAGAAATATGCTAAGAGTGAGGCAACAATGATAAAGACAAGGCCGATGATTATGCTCGCGCTGTTAGAGAGATTCATGTTAGCCAGCTCTTTTGTTGGTATTGGTGCCTGCTAGTCATAACGTACCCACTCGCCATATTGGAGCCTGTGGTTCGTGGTGTTGGACCAAGAAGTGATGTTACGTCTCGGTCTCCATTATGGATTTAGACTCTTGCAGAAGCTTATTCTAGATTGGGACTAGTGTTGCAGTCGCTAATCTCTGTCACTCACGATAACATGGCTGAAAAGCTCCTCCATGTATCCCACTTGAAGCCTACTTATACTAGTATCCACGCAGAGCTGGTACCAATGTTTTACGAGGTTATTGCACACGCTGATTCCAAATTTCAGCACAGTACCCTGCGTCAAAAGCAGCAGTGAAGCAAATAATTTCAATTGTTATAGGGAAGACTAGTGCACATGCTATGGTGATGTTATAGTGGCAACAAGTTTACTCCTTCTACTCCGCAAAGCCTGGGTATGGATAATGCCCAAAGACTGTTCACTCCTTCCAACCGTCCATTGTTCACGGGTCATTGCTGCTTCATACGCCTCACAGCTTAGCCCTGATCCCGTCACCCACTAGCTCTGCCCCTGCTCCTGCGATACATGGTTTGCCCGTATCAACAACAATGGTCTGAAAGATAACGATACCTTTATCTTTCCACATCTCGGTCCTCAGCTTCTGTCCTGGAAGGACAGTACCTGCAAACCTTACCTTGATGTTCTTAAAGGGACCGTATGTTTGGTAGACATGCTTTCCACTGATGCCAAAGAAACACAAGCCATGCAGAATCGGGGTCTTGAAACCGCCCATTTTGGAGAACTCTGGATCGATGTGAAGCGGATTCCTGTCACCGTTCAAACGATACAAAGCGGCTTGCTCTTCAGTTGTTGCTTCCTCGACAACAGCGTCTGGTGCCCTCTTTGGCGGTTGATACACAGTTGTCGAGGCCCCTCTACTCGATCCCTTATTTGGTCCGCCAAAACCTCCACTCCCGCGAATGAAGGCCGATGATTCGTTATAGAAAACGTCTTCTCCTGTGGTTGCGTCCTTGGTCGTACTCCCGGATACAACAATAGCGGATTTGCCTTTATCAATTACTTCCACAAGCTTTGGATAGCTGACGAGTGTTGCAGCCGTGGGTATTGGAAATTTGCGGATCTCGAGGTACTGTTCGCCATGAAGTAGCATCGTGGGATTGAAGTTTGGAAGTATGTCATCTGTGTTCCATGGAGTCTCGGCTCCGAAAGAAGGAATCACACCAAAGGTAGGAAGGACTTGGAAAGAATCGGAATTCTCATATACAAAGGGAAGGTCGGTTCGCTTCGCACCAATGCCGAGATTGTAAAGGATAACGTCCCTGTCATCGTATTTGAATTGGCTTCCCTCGGATTGCATCCCTTTAGCTTTCTTAATGTTCTCCAGGATTTCAGGATTCCCGGTTTCCCCAGTGTTTGCTTTGCTTCCTCCACTCTTGTTTTGCATATTGTTCATTATGCTCTTCAGGCCATCTTGGCTATCTTCAGGGTGATCTGCTCTACCGTCGTCGAAATTGATGATGTTTGGCCAGGCTTTCAGCACAGCCTCAGGGGTGAGCATGACATCAATGGGGAAACCATAGCCTCCACTTCTCTGCCATCGGGTTCGTGCATGCCAGCCGCTACCTACTTCAAAGAGGCCGCCAGTAGGAGGCTTCGGCACTTTGTCAGAGCACAATGCGACGACAAGAGGCGCTACTTGCTCTGGTTTGAATGCTTGGACCATCTCTTCGGGCATAATGCTCCTTGTCATATTTGTGCCAGCGTTTGGTGCAATGGTATTCACGTATATGTTGTACTTTGCGCCTTCTCGGGCCAACGCGCGCGAAAAACCAAGTATGCCTGATTTTGCGGCTGCATAATTGGCCTGGCCGAAGTTCCCATAGATGCCGCTCGTACTCGTTGTGTTGAGCACCCTTCCGTATTTCTGCTTCAGGAAATACGGCCAGGCAGCCTTTGTCGTCTTGAATGTCCCTCGGAGATGGACAGCAATTACTTGATCCCACATGCTGTCTTCCATATTGCCAAAAGCTTTATCACGTAGGATCCCGGCATTGTTGACGAGGATATCGATACGACCGTACGCGTCAATTGCAGACTTCACCACTGCATCTCCATCTTCAGCAGAGGCCTTGTTACCCACTGCTTTCCCACCACCCTTTTGGATCTCTTTGACCACATCATTGGGATTTACCAGGTCATTTACGACCACAGATGCACCGTATTTAGCAAAGAGAAGAGCATACGAACGACCAAGGCCGGCTCCTCCGCCGGTGATCAACGCAACCTTTCCTGTAAAGTCAAGCTGCTCGCCTGGCTCATTGTCACCGAGCTTTTGCGCCTCTTCAAGTAGACTCATAAAGTCAGCGACACCACTAGGATAGCTTGGCTCTGAGAAATCGTTGACATTATTCCACTTCTTAAGTATTGCTCCCGGTGTAAGACTCGGGCCAGTCTTGAGCAGAGCGCCCTTTGCACGCTCCCATCGCAGCTTGGCAATGTGGCCACCCCCTACTTCGAAGATCGAACCGGTTTCGTTTCTGTTTGTAGGATGTACTAGTACAGCAACGAGCGGTACTACCCAATCGGGCTTAAGGTTCTCGAGAATGTCTGGTGGCATTACCGTTTGCGTCATCCGACTGGCAGCGATTGGAGCAATGACGTTGCATATAATATTATATTTGTAGCCCTCCTTTGCCAATGTCTCAGTAAACCCTACCTGAGACAGTTTTGCAGCTAATCGAATGAAGTCAGTCCTAAGGGTATCGAGCAGCCAATGATTCCGGACTTACCGGAGTAGTTGCATTGCCCAAAAAATCCAAACAGACCTGCTGCAGATGCTGTATTGATTACACGACCATACTTCTGTTTTCTAAAGTGCGGCCATGCAGCTCTTGCACACTAAGGATACCCCATTAGTTGCGTTGATCTGGGGACCCGAGCAGTTTCCTACACTCACTTTGTATGCCCCTTTGACGTGGACCTTGATGACGAGATCCCAGTCATCGTCTGACATGTTCTTGAAGCTCACATCCCGCAGAATGCCCGCATTGTTTAGCAGTATGTCTATCCTGCCGAATTCTTTGATTGCTGTTTCGATTATTCGCTCGCCATTCTCGACACTGTCGTAATTGGCTGCCGCCTTTCCACCAGCTGCACGAATCTCATCCACCACTACATCCGCTGTCTGCAATATAGCTGTCAGCTCAGCATCTGGCGTAGACATGGAAACAGGGTACATTCTTACCTTTGACGACTGCCCTTCCCCTTTGAATGAACCCCCCAAGTCATTGACAACGACACTGGCGCCTTTCGAGGCAAAGAATGTAGCATAGGCCTTTCCCAAACCTCCGCCAGCACCTGTGACGACTACGACCTGGTCATCAAAGCGAAGGGCTGCCATGTTGTGTGATTTCGGGCACGGAAGGATGATACGATCAATGATGAGCGGACAGTAAGTGCGAGAGTATGAACGACTCAAGTGGAATATGGGAGAAATGAGCGGGGAGTGTGAAGAAGAGACATATCGAAAGTCGGGGAGAGGGACCGTGGGGACGTATGTTCACTGTTGTAATGCCGAAGAGGCACTGGAACCTCGGCTTAGGGCTGTAGCCCTTGTGGCCCTCCCGAAAACCACATCACAACCTCCCCGCAATTATATAGATTGGTATGTTGGCACACACTTTACGCTGCGGCAAGAAGGGCGATCGGACGACCCTACTACCGCACGCGTGGAGGATAGGAAGTCAACGAAGCGTATGAAATAGGATACGTACCATATGCGGTGGCTACCTTAGCGGATGTCTATGAGCTGAGGGTACTGTATTTCAGCGGTAGCAGATACGAGTATAGTATCCTACTAGTAGTAGAGTAAATATTCCCAGTTCCGTTTTTTATTTAGAACGTTTAAGGTTATTAATCGTATCTTAAAGTTAGGAGTTATATTTCAGTCTTAGGCCTACTACGTACTTTAGCCTAGTACGCTTCTAGACTAATACGGTCCCTAACTAAATTACTACCAAGGCTGCTAAGCCTACTGCTCGGGAGTACGACGTTACGAATCTCATCAACGTCACGCGAAATCGGACCTGAAATACAGGCGATTCAGCCAAATTCTACGCGGGGGGCTAAGGGACTATGCGACGTAGGGCGTGGGTGGCGTGCGACAGACCCTGCGTGCCTACGTAGGGTACGCATAGCTAGATTTCATAAGCGGGGATTTTTAATACTACACTAGTAATACTAAAATTAGTATTATAGTTTACCTATTTATACGTTTATTTTAAATAAACTATTTACTTAGCGTTACGTATTAATTTTAACTCTACCTAAAGGCAGAGTTTTTTTGATATACGTCTTAACGTAGCTACGGTATATAAACCGTGTTACTACAGTATATTAATTACTAAGACGTCTGCTAAGGTAGATACAGCGAGAAAGCGTGCATATCTAGCGGTAGTTCTAGGCCTACCTAGTGGTCGAGTGCGGAGCATCTCCGCAGTACTAGGACTACCCCAGGTGCCGAGGTGCCCAGTCGTGGGGCACTGGGGGAACCTTCGATTACTTTAGCGTACCCGTAGCTCCCCGAAGCGACGTCCTACCATCGTACATCCACCAACCACAATATGATTCAAACTATGAGCACGAGTCCGATGCATGTTCTCACGAGGAATCCAACGGTGCAACGATCTTCGAAATCCCTCAGTGAGCGCAGGAGTCATATTCTATGTGAAAATATAAAGTATCCTGCGTCGCGTACATCACCACTCCTCATCAAGCCTGGTTCTAGACTAAGGTAGTCTTTACAATGAGAACTCCAGATGATGACAAATCACAGTACTGTATACCTTTCATACTTGAGCGACTTGATGAGAAGCTTAGAGACGGTGCATTACATGAACCCCTGTTCGTGGTAAGAGCACGCCCAGCTGTAGATGGCTTTCCCTACCCTGACAAGACATTCTAATAATAGGGCTTCAATGGCGCTCAAGGCTCGGGTAAGACGACTTTAGTAAGTTGGACCAAACCTCGCGATGTTCTGATGGACACCTCCTACTGCAACAATCAACGACACTGTGTATACTATCAAGTATGAGAGATCAAGGCAATCTTTCACGTGTGACCACAGGTGGCTTTGTGTCACGTCCAGGCTTTTTATTTTCCAGACGAGCTCGTGCAATTATGATTGATATCCCTCGTTTCAAGCTTTCTTCCATATCTTTGTTGGCGCTGTCTAATCCTCTCCTTGCTGCTCGTAGGTGTCAACTCTTGCTGAAAAGCTTAGCCAGCCTCCCCATTCGTTTCCAACTACAGTCCTCTCTATTGATGATCTTTATTTACCGCATGATCTTCAAGTCAGGCTTGCTGCAGCTCACCCTCATAATTCTTTGGTCCAACACCGAGGACAGCCGTCAACTCATGACCTCCCGCTCGCCCTCTCCGTTATTTCTGACCTCCGTGATGGGAAAGAGACCAAGATTCCTAGCTACGACAAGAGTGCATACAACGGGCAAGGCGACCGCGTTCCTGAAGACGATTGGAAAGTAGCAAATCGAAAAGGACAGCCAATCACAAAGATTGTAATCCTTGAGGGATGGTGTGTAGGATTTCGAGCAGTGGCCTCGGCAGATTTGGAGAGCAAATGGGCAAGTGCAGTGAAGCAGCGAGAACAAGGAATGTATCACGGAAGATTGGGTTACACCAAGCGAACAGATGTGGAATTCGTGAACGAGGCCCTCAAGGATTATGATAAGTTGACGAATCAGCTCGATGCATTCATTCACCTTGATGCTGCAGATCCTCTGTTCGTATATCAATGGAGAGAACAGCAAGAGAAGGGTTTGCGTGAGGCGAAGGGATCTGGTATGACATTTGAGCAAGTTGAGAGATTTGTGGATGGCTACTTCCCTGCGTATGAGCTTTTTACCGATCGCTTGAGGGCAGGCGCCTTGGAGGGAACGAGGGGCAAACAGCTGAGGCTTGTCATTGGAAAAGATCGGCAAATCAAGAATGTTATAACGTTATGATCAGAACGTGTCTGGGCACTTACTCTGCATTTCACTGCCGAAAGGCAAACGGGATGATGATTCTACACCGAACCAGGTCGAATTGGAAAAGGGATCCAGTGCCTATATTGGCGAACAATCGAAATGATCCCAATGGTGACAATGCCCAAAAATGGCGGTCTAAAAGTCAGAAAGATCGAGGACCTGAGAGTCTTGTAAGGTAAGCTTGCCCCTAGACAAGCATCGGGCAACGTCCTCCAGAAACAGGCATATGGGTACAAGCATGGAAATTAACGCGGATGTCAAGCCAGGAGAAACGACTGGCCTCCTTCAACAGTGAAAGGATGACATTGCCCGCCACATGGAAGCAATTGCTGTCGCAAGGAAAAGTAGGCTTCGTGTTCTCAATATTTTTGGCGCAAGACTTTGCCTCTAGCGGATCAAGTATATAGTATGCTACGTTGACTTTTGGCAATCTGACCATAGCGGAGAGCTGCAAGGAAGGTAGAATTGGCGCGAGCAGCGGCGCATGATAGCTACCAAGATACGAAGGAAGCCTTTCTTGTTTTGGTGGCTTCCCTTGCTGAACCTCTTGTACTTCTATATTCGATGATGAGGTAATATAGATCGCACACTATCCCAGGAGGTTAAGGGAGTAGGCTCCCAGGCAAAAGGTGAGTAGCGAGGAGAGAACTCAACTTCTTCTACAATGCTCTCCGCCACTCCCGATATCGATTCCCAGCTCCAAATTGAGCTTGTGCACCCATAAGTTCTACTAGCCGCTGTAGTGATTGCATGGCATTGTTTCAGGAAACTACCCATGAACATTTGAGAGCTTCTAAGACTATTACTGGACTTGATAAAATGTGAGCTAGGACTCTAACCTATTCACTACAACTCCCCAATGGCTGAACAAAACAGACAGTATTCAGCTTATACAATGATCAATGATGAGCATAGAGCTCTACCGGTATCGAGAGGCCTCTCGTCGGCCAAGACCCAATGGATGGAGATAGCCGTCGGGTAATGCAAATTCCAACGTAGCCTGTGTCTTGCGAAAGTGTGCGAATAGGACGTATTCTGGCGGTGTTGCGATCCGCGAAGCTTTCCCAATACGATTATCAGCATCATCTTTCTAAAGCTAAGCGTAGTCAACAAAGAAAACCAAAGCGGAAAATGCTGTGCTGTCCCATATTCTACCGAATGCGACGTCCCAGAGTCCTCTTCTACTTTGTAGGAATTACCAGGAGCTGACCAAGTAAATCGGTCTTTCGTGATGAACAGATTAATTGGGTAGCCTTGCATTCAGTGAAAGGGCTGTGTGTTTCTCACCAATTTGATGAAAGACCCTGCACGGGCGGCGGCTCCTGTATTCTAGAACTATTCTAGGGTGTTTGCTATGGCACAGTATGCGCAGCAAGAGCAAGTCTCTTCTATCGAGGGCGTCAAATGTTGCAGACATGATGTTGAATCGACGTGTGACTGGCTTCTGGTCGCGCAGCAAAAGGCCGCTTCGGGTAGTAGTTCTAGTATCGCAGAAGAAAGACCCAAAGCGGAAGGCTGTCAGAATTGCTGTCAGATTTGAACCTGTACGATGTAAAAGGTCGAGAAGTCGTATTCTAATTCTTTATGATTATCGCAATCAACGCCAAACGCAAGCTCGACTCGCTTGCAGGGGGTAGTATAGAGCCATTCTAGAATAGAATACCGATTCGACTCGACTACAACTATCTTCCAGAGCTGTTCTCGCCCCTTCGTAACCACTCGATAAAATTGATTACCCCACAGTGTACTGTGGCGACTGTCAAGAGACCATTCACCGGCACAAGCACAGGCACAGGCACAGGCACAGGCACAGGCACAGGCAGGTGTAACGGAGGAGGGTGCCTTGCGGACCAGGATCCGAGTATGTACCTCGTCCCAGTCTCAGCCATCAAGCAGCGGTGACACCTTTACCATGCCGCTCACCCTTCCAAATCCTACCTCAATGCGAAAAGACACAGTACTTACATCTTTTGCAGCTCGAGTAGGAGCACCTCTTCGCTGCCGCGGTGAAAGGAGTCCGACCGCACAGCACCCAGTATCTCCTTGAGCCGCCGTACAAAAACAAAATACCTCTCCAAGCTACACCTCTATCCAGAGCAGTCTCGGGCTCTTTCTCGCCCCTTTGGCGATTGTCCCGACTTCACAGCACAGGAAAACTTTCGCCTCCGCACCACGCTTTCCCTACCTCGAAAACAAAGGTCTACTCAGCTACGCCCTTACAGCTAAAGACAGCTCTCTTCCACTTCTACACAACCACCAAGCGTCCTACGACATCAGCTCGTTTGCGAACATGGTCGTCGCTACTATCAAGTATGTTTGTCCCTGCTACATTAGCTCCCCGGGCATGGGCATTACTGGGGCATGTCTGCGGAGATCTGTCAGCTGACAGAAGCCTTTCCCACCCAGATGCGTGGTCGTTGGGGATGGCGCCGTCGGAAAAACCTGCCTATTGATCTCATACACCACGAATAAATTCCCTTCGGAATACGTGCCCACCGTGTTCGACAATTATGCTGTGACCGTCATGTAAGTCCAAGTATACCCCATCCTTTGACAGGGCCATCTCGGGCCATTCGAGAGACTTTTCAATACTGCGGAGGGTAATCACTTTGGCTAACGGAATCATTTGTCCCAGGATCGGTGACGAACCTTACACCCTTGGACTTTTTGATACTGCTGGACAAGAGGATTACGATCGCCTCCGCCCACTCTCATACCCTCAAACAGATGTCTTTCTCGTCTGTTTCTCGGTCACATCACCTGCTTCGTTCGAAAATGTGCGAGAGAAATGGTTTCCTGAGGTACACCACCACTGCCCTGGCGTGCCCTGCCTGATCGTTGGCACTCAAACCGATCTTCGAGACGATCCCAGTGTCCGTGACAAGCTTGCAAAGCAGCGTATGCAGCCCGTTCGCAAAGAGGACGGAGAGCGCATGGCGAAGGATCTAGGTGCGGTGAAGTATGTTGAGTGTTCAGCGCTCACGCAGTATAAACTAAAGGACGTCTTCGATGAGGTAGGTATCTGACCCCTTTGCTATGCATCCCATAGCCTCCCTACGATGACTGACTATACTTTACTCCTAGGCAATCGTGGCTGCTCTGGAGCCGCCTCCAACCAAGGCCGGTAAAGGTGGCAGGGATGGAAGAAAGCATCGCGCTTGCACAATTTTGTGAGGAAATGACAGGCTGCAGCTTCGTAGGCGTAAAGGTATCTTTGGAGGCCCTTACTGCAGGGTAAGGTGTCATTTCTCTCACGGCTGTTCAATGCTTTCAGCACGGTCATCAGAGGAACTTTGAAATTTCAGCTATAGAAAGATGGTCAACTCTAGTCTTCCATTACCGGTTTGTCGTTCACTTACAGGTCCTGTGCCGCGTCGCCCGCTTGCTCGCCCCCATCCTCTTTCCAAAAGCAAACCTAGAAGTGGTTCTGCAACCCGTCCAAGCTACTATCACGGCATGCGTCAAAGGGAGCGCTTGAAGATGATCGATGCTCCCTTTTAGTCTGCTCCATGTGGAGCTTGCGTTCTGATCGTCTCTCCTTCTGAAAAGGCATTGTCTTTTGACAACGGACTTGGAAATCCATCGTAGGTCGAGCCATTGCCCATTATTTATCTAGTTTCGGAGTCATCATTGAATATGTGCATGCTCGGGGAATTTTGGGGCCTCTCACGCAGCCAGCTTCGCCCAGTTCCAAAAGACTGCAACGCCATGACCAGAGACTCCTCAGGCCTGACATTACTCATGTCGTGAACGCTAATCTTCGTCACAAGATCTAGGGATTACTGAGCCTTGATTCATCCAATGCCGGCTCCTATGCTGAAGCTTCTTTCCAGATCTTCCGGTTGATAGAGCAGGTAAATATCGACGAGCATCCAGCAAGAGTGCCCCGACTCTGTCCAATGAGGAAATTCATGCATAGGGCCCTCAAACTTCTTGGGGTCGACTACGGTGCTGTGATACAATTGGTAAAGAGACTTCAAAGATACGTCGTCCCAGAGGGCAAAGATCGATAATTTGGCTGGTCTTGGCATTGACTTTCTCAGGGCCTACGTTTGCTTGGTACAGATCAGGTTTCTGAGCATGGGATCGTGAAGCGATGCTGAACTCTAGACGTTGAGCTGAACGTCAAGTCAAATGAATCGCACGAAATGATCAGTGGTATGCAAATGGTTCGCTATTGCTGCGGACCGGCAATATAAAACTTTGTGAGGCGACTCATCGCAATCATAATTTGCGAACAAGCCTTTGAAAACGGCGCACAAGTGTGTCGATGTTCGACTTAGCGGCTTTTCAAGTCGCGGATTGTGATGAAGTGCATTTCGTGGTAAAGGAATTGGGAAAAGGATACGAAGGGAAGACGTTAGAACAGAACAAGCGCATCATCAACATGTGGGTCAAACATCCGAATCTGGTGTCTCAGCAAATCGGTCACAAAAGAGAACGAGATCAATGCATTGGTCTAGTGATCAATTGTACTGTTGGAGGATTCACTGGCGTGTCTCAAGCATAGGAAACTTGGAGCCGAGTGTCCAGTTCTCGGACTGTTATGGAAGCTCGGTGAACAATCTCATATAGTGGTGGCTTTGCATCCAATCTCTGCCTCAAAGGGTCCCTTCCTGGAGACGAAAGACATCAGCCAATAGGAAGTGGCGTGCATATGACACCTCCAGCAAGCAAGATAATGGCAGGACATCCTTACCCAAGTAGTCTACATGGATGAAACAGTCATGGGTCTTGCTAATGGTATGGGCAATCGGAATGGGCTAGTCTGTGCAACAATTGAGTTGAACATTATCCAGGGTACTTTCACGCCGCGTCAAGCAGGCGCCGTATTGTCAGTGGTAGCTCCTCCGTCCGGTACATCAAATGCAACTGCGTCTGTATATGAAAGACCGGGGAAGTAGAGCCCTCTTGAATGCGAATGGGTGATTTACGGTTTGGGCACGCATTGGGAAATGTGCATGGCTGAGTTCAACCCAAAGATAAATCATCTAGCCGGTGACATGTACGAAATGGAGCACAGGTCTGAGGAACGGAAGATTTGCTTTGCACCGAACTTGAAGAGAAAGGTTCACCGGCTGTGCTCGACTTCGAAGCATGGAGTCCTTGATGACCTTTGAATTGACGATGCATTGGATACAGTATTCAGCTCAGTTGGCTTCGCTCTGCCACGATTTACAATTACTGCCTTCGGATACCAATCATCCCAGTTCGTTCCGCCTAAAGAATCAACCTGTTCTCCTAACGATCATGCCGTACTCTAATAATCGAACCTGGCAATAGGATGCGTCTCTGTATCTCCACGCACATCAATCACCACACTCATTATCTGGCGCTTGAGGCTCGGGGAGATGCAGCACGTTGTTATAAACGAACAAAAAAGTGTCCGTACCATGCAACGACTGGATTCCTGCATAAGGTCCTGTTGAGTGGATATTTGAGTGAAAACCTCGGTGGGTTCACAGACGATGTCGTCAGGAGGAATGGCCTGGGATGAGAAAAAGATTGACGTAGTGCCTGCATCTTCACAACGCTCGCCGGTGGAAGAAATGGCACGGCAGGAACGACGTCGACTGACATTCGGCTTGCTCTTTCATTCATCTCTACACTTCCAAACTCCCGACCTTCAAAGGTCTTATTTTTCAGCATACTCAACATTCATTATACCATCATACGCTCGTTAGGGTGAATCATTATCACTGAAACATACATTGTGACTGCATCAATATGTCGCAGATGTGCTATTTCGTTCTCGGCATGCATCAAGATAAGAGAAGGACATACCCCCATCTCGTTGCCGGAACCTCGGATGTTTTCGAGAGCATCGTCGATGGGAACAATGCATTAGCCGTCGAGCTTAGCGCGGTGGAAAACCGTTTCCGAGGAGGACAGGGAGAAATATGCCCTGATGGATCGAGAGACATGATCATCGGTTACGAAAGCACCGTTGGCCAACGATCGGTGCGGCTGTGGTCTGCAACGGTAGCCACCAGTCTGCACGAGTATCACTGGAAGCTACGGGAGAAAGAGTTCAAGGCCCCTAGTAGACAAGCTAGACTTGCAGATAGAGCATATCGGCCCTCAGGCAGGTTTTTCAAGGCTCAGAGGAAATGGAGCTTCTGCTGATCGCTTTGCCCAAGTCCTTGGGAATGGCTCCGGTCCGTCAGCCCAGGTCAAGGGCGTCCACCCTCCAATTTCCACCCTGCTCAACGGCTTCCAACCCCTAGACCCAGCTCATATGGTGAATTCCAATCATCAAAACCCAGCGCAGGTCAACAGCTTCTATCATCCAGCTCCAACTCAGATCGACGGCTTCAATCAACCAGAAGGGTCTCATGTCAATACCTTCTATTTTCCAAACGGCTTGAATTATCGAGACCCAGCCCAGGTGGACGGCTTCCATCACCAAGCCCTGCCCCAGGTCGACGGTTCCGATGCCCAAGATGCTCTCAACGACTCTACGCAATCTTCCTCTCCGACGACATAATCTCGGGGGTTTTCCTGGGAAAACCATGACATCCTCCTTCGGCAGAGCCTAGGCATGATCGGATAGGCCCACCGACAAAAGCGTAAAATTTGGGCAAGGTTCTAAGGAAACATTTCGTGTCTGGGGGAGATTGTCGCTAACTGCATGTCTTCACTGGTGGCAATAGAGCAGCAGCGTGTTGATTTTATGCCTCTGCCCACAATAATTCGAGTTTGGCTCTTCACGTATTGCATGCACACATCATCCTTTCTCCATTTCGCAGAAATAGTCCCCTTCGGCGTAATCTTCATTTGCGAGTTCAGCTTCCTCCACTTCGAACTTCGTCCCTAGCGCCTCCTTTCCCTCCTTAATCATGGCCTTCAGCTGAGAGTTGAAGCGCTTCAGATTCGCGTCTTCCGCCAACTCCTGCTTCCTTATCCTTGCGGCGTGACGCTGCATCTCGATGCTGACTGGACTCTCGTACTTGGGTGAAGGGGCTGGAGACCTTGCGGACGCAAAGGATGCTGGCCGGTCAGAACGCAGGCCCGGCGAGCCGGCATGTGAGGTGAGTGACGGCCTGGAGGCAGGTAGAATCGGTCTCTTGTTAGGCCTCGAGACAGATTTCTGTGGCGATGTATTTCGTAATGGTACTTTTCTACGTGAGAGCCGTGATGGACTCGTCTCTCTGCTCTCCACCAGTACCCAGCTCGCGCTCGATTCTGCCATACCTTTGTCTCGTTGAACCCTCTTCGTGGCTCGTGACGACATAGTATGATCTTGTGACATATAGTCTGGTATGTAGTCCTCCTCGGGAAAACGACCTGGTATGTTCCCCTTTTCGTACGTCAAAAAATCCATCCTTTCGTCCTCATGCCAGACACACGGATTTCTGTTCACTGTCGGTGTTGATGAGTTGATTGGATACCCCCTGCCACCTCCGGCGTAGAATCCTCTGAAGGCCGTTGCCTTGCAGAATTCCAATACTCTACCAGCAACTCCCACGACACTGTAGACAGCCCTTCCCAGTCCATCCCGTACTTGAGGCGGCGCTAGCCCCCTTGAGCGTCCGTTGCCCTCCCTTGCCAGAGCCACCGAGGAGCGTGGGAAGTAGCTGTTGGACGTAGGATCGAAGCCTCTACATCCTCTGCCTCCCCGCAAATGTATATCCATAGATGCTCTGTAGTCGTCTTCGCCTAGATCTATATCAGACAAAGCGGCGGCCGTGGGTGTGTCCAATCCGCCAGCAAGCGCATACCGCGTGTTCACGAATGGTAGGGGGCTTGTGGCGCCCCAAGCATCCTCCGTGGATGGGGTGGCAGAAGCCATGGACCGCCCATGTGACGGTGCGGAACATGTTGTACCTTGGTGGACAAACGAATTTTGGCGTGTCCGTTTCCGGCCCGGACCACTGCCGACATCTTGAGACGTTGGAGCTGTAGATTGGTGAAGTGCGCTGCAAGCGGAGGGTGTCTTGGGTGGTTGAAAGAAGTGAGACTTGGCACCTACGTTGATGTCAAGCTTGGGAAGGAAAGTGGTATCGAAGCCTAGGCTGCCAGGCATGACGCTGCCGATCCGGAATGTACGAGACAAAGCTGGTCGACAGAATACTTGGGAATGCTGAAGCCTCTTGCTTTGTTTACTGTCAAACACTAAAGCGTTTTAGCTAATTTAGCACTAACTCGATATGAGCTAGTTCTGATGACGAAGTCACATGATATGGAGCTCTTGGCATTGGCATCATCAAACGAAATTCTATATTTCATCAACCAGAATTACGAGACATACGGAATGTATTATCCTGAAGTCACAGTACATTCAAGCGAATGTGATAGACCTGCATTCAGAGAGCCAGACTAGGTACATTGTATTGAGCACTCGTGCGCTCTGCAGCTTGGCCCATGTCACGACGCCCGTATGTGAAGCCTACATAATCCTTCCAATACTTTATCCATCCCATGAATCTTTACAACGAATATAGCCCCCCGAAATTTGTCGTCTTAGCCTGACATATCTTATCGTACGTGGATGCAGAGGCGTGCCAGCACCCTCGAAAGACGTAGTAATTCGTCAAATGCCCGGATAAATGGACATGTAGAAATAGAACCAATGAATCAAGCCACAAGTGACGATGATGACTTGGCAGAGAACGGGAAACAGATGTTAGAATCTGCTGGACTCAACGCTATCACGAGATCAGCTTAGTAGCACTCGCTCTTTAGTGGATTTCGTACCCTTCCTCGTCTCCCACTATCCTGTCCCGGCATCACATGCTGCTGCTGAGGATAGTATTGCATGGGGTATTGATACCCACCAGCCATTCCGTTAACACCCATCAAAGGATTGAAACCAGGCGGAGCGAACGCAGATTGTTGGAGCATGGGATTCGGGCTTATGCGAATGTGCTGCTGTGGTACCTGGTTGATTGGGGGAGGAGCCGAGGCGTAGCCACCAAGGCCCATTCCGGGGTAGTAGTCGGCTGGCGAGGCACCGCGTGGAAGTAATGTTGGCTGGTATTGTTGGTTTAACGGATTCAGAACGTTGGGTACGAAATTTGATCCGAGCTGATCGTAGGCGAGGACTCCATTCGGATCCACAGGGGTTGTTCCAGGAAAACCGGTCTGCATATGATACTGCTGTTGAGGCGTTGCGTGGAGAAACTGCCCGTTGTACTGCCGGTCGTTGTCCATCTGATGATTTCTTCTTTCTCTTGACCCATGTTGCGGGGTCCGATTGCGTTCCTGATGTGAAGCACGACCATTTGGAGTTTGCTCTCGCTCAGCTTTGCTTCCCTTGGCAGAAAGGCCTACCTCGTCCATAAGTCTTTTGTAGCCTTGCGATGCCGATACTTTCAATTTCAGAAGTACATTGCGGACCTTTTGCAATACGTCGTTACGCTGATTTTCATCGAAGCAAGGAGTGGTAAGAACCTTGAAGATAAGAGTGGCACCAGATACTTGGTCACTCAATATATCTCCCAAGGTTTTGTCATCGTCGGAAAAGAAAAGCGCGTGGAGAACAGTGTCTCTAGCTTCGACCTCATTTCGCTGATTGATCACTTTGAGGACGGTGAGGTAAGCGACTTTGTGCGTGCACAAATGCACCAAGTGAGGAACAAGCCTGGGAGCAAGAGCAGCTCGTCGGTGTGGGAATGTGCAAGTGTCTAAGAACCATGTAAGCAACAGGGCGCCGTTGGTATTCGTCGCAAGCTGGATGCTGTGTAGTACAATGGCTGCAGCGAGCATTCGCTTCTGACTGTTGGTTGCATGGTGACTTTCTAGACATGCTCGAATAGCCCTTGCACCAAAACGCCCTTGAGCAATTTCCCACATGCGGCTGAGCATAGTTTCGAAAATGAAATTGTTGTGTGGCCAACCAAATCGCAGACAGCCCTGCAGTACGTAGTTTCCGTACTGGTCAAGGAACAGAGCCGCTGTATATGGGCGAACACTGTCGACGATAATGTCTTTCTGATCTGGGTCATGGGTTACATCAATGATCTTTTGGGCAGCCCAGGTACCGTTCTTGTGAACACCAATCTCGGCCAAGTGGGGTGCAACTTGGTGGAGCATTTGGTTCTTAACTGCCTCGGAACAGTATTCAAATAGCTTTTGTACTACGGTGTTCCCAAGGTAATCGGAAGCCAACTCAGAAATTTCGGGTATCATGCCCATTGCTGTGTCCTCGATTTCGCTTTGGGTCATGGCGTTATTGTCAATTCTCTTCCGAATTTCTCGAAGCTTGGGTGCGTCGTGAAGTCTGGCATGACTCGGTTCCGAGATTGCCGAGATTTCAGTCTTGAAGCTTTGAAACTCTATAGCAGCGACGATACTATCTTCGATGTTGTAGCGTTCGTCCGCACTAGCTCCAAATTCGTGAGCCATCTGCAACATTTCGGACTTCGTATCTGATAATTCTGGGACTTCGAGTGCAGCAACAGAAACTTTGGCATGAGCTCCGTTGACTGGACGGCCTCCATTTGTGTTATCTGTTGATTGTGAGGCTTCGTTGTCGATCTGCCCATTGCTATGTGGTTCAGGACTCCGAGAGTGTAGATTGTTTCCGGGAGTACCACCTACGGATGCAGGAGCCTTGGCATAGCCGATTCTCACAGGCCCAGCGCCAGGGAAGATCTCCTTGCCATTGATGGCCGCCTTTGCTTTGATTGCGCTTTCAGTATTTTCAAAGTTTACAAAACCACAGTTTTTGTGGGAGAGAACTCTCGCAGATTCTATCTTTCCATAGGCAGCAAATATGGCCTCTAGAGAGGACTCCGTCGTCGAGGTAGGAATATTGCCAAGCCACAAAGCACGCGTGGGTATATCCTGGCTTGTATCATCTGCGCTCTCGAAGGTCGATTGCCGTCCTATCTGACCTAAATTCATACTCTGAACGGCCTCTGGCAGTCCCTCATAGTCGTCGGCCCAATTCGTGGAAAGGGAGGAGCTGTTGAGCTGTTGAGGACGTGATAAAAATCGCATTGGTCCTCCTGGCGTCCTCAGTGGAGAGTCAAGAACACCTGCTGTACGAGCCCTCGGTCTATTGGCGGAAGCCTGACTGGCAAATGCTTGGACTGCCAAATTATGGTGAATGATCTGGGCGTTAGTTTGAGCTATTGCGGCGTCCATTGGCGTCATAACACCACTGTGTTGTCCCGAATAACCACCGCTGGGGAGATAGTCATCCTCATCCTCTGCTGCATACTTTTCCTTAGCATTCACAGAGTAAGACCTGAATCGATTCAAGTTCTTACTCATGCCTATCATGTCATTCACGAAAGGCTGCATAGAGATCCTCTGCATACCGGGCTGAACTAGACTGATCTGCCCTTGGCGAGGTGTTTCTGCTAAGCCAAGGTAGTCAAGAGTCTTCACATCAGTGTCGATTAGCCCATCCTTGGAGAAAGAAGACTGTGCAGGCGATGCTGGAACATCCGCGGAATGGATACTAGCCAAGGTTGAAGACCGATTTCGCGGATTGCTCCAGCTAGTCGAGAACAAGGACGACCCGAAAGGGTTGGATCCATCAGGATAGGTTGCTTGCTGTGGCATAGAGCCTGCCCTTAGGCGTGATAGAAGTGCCGATGTAGAGTTGCCCATTGCCGCTGTTGCATTTGCGGCATCGGAGCCCATGTGAGACGATGATCTGAAAGGACTTGCTGATGGTGTAGGTCTCGAAGTCTTAGGCAAGGATAATTGACTAACGACCTGGCCCGGGGGAGCAGCAGGGGAGAACCTTGAGGGAACAGTACCCGCTCGAGCTCTGCGCGCAGGACTTTGGGTAGGAGCTTCAGAGGGCGGCATAAAGTCTGGGAAGCCATCTTGGCTTGGTGACTCTGGTATAGTTTCTCGCAAAGGGGTCGAGCCCCCGCTAGCTGGAGGACCTAGTGTCCCCCAAAGACTTGGAGTCAAACCCTCTTGAGCTTGTATCTCACGGGCCCTGTATAGAATTCGGTCCATCAGCGGTGTGGCAGTGACGCATCTACTTTGACTGACCTCTTTGCATATAGCCTGCCCGCTCCTCCAAGTTCATGCGATGGAGAGCCAGTCCCCGACCTCGCATTACCCGCCGCGGTACCCATACCAGTCTTGTTCCCAGGATTCCCAAATGGAGATCGCACGGCAGTACCAGCTGGTGGTTCAATGGGTGAAGTATTAGCAGTTGAAGACCCAGACCGTGGCTGGGTTGCAGACAGTTGAGGAAGATGATTCAGATTTAGATGGTGGTCCGGTCTTGGCGAAGGACCCATTATGTATTAGAAAAGCTTGAGACCTTGCAGTTATATGCGATGACGGGCACGTTGTCACGTCCGAACGATTTTTGCTGTCGCTCAGCGAGGGCAGCAGCTATTTCGTGATATTGGGTCTCTGGGAGTGTATGATATTCGAGACGCTTAGATAGATTCCCTGATTGGTCCGCGATGAGGCTCTTTGGGATATTTTTGGGGATGCAAGGTACTTCGAGGGTAGCTGTGGATAGTCTCCGATGATAGCCTTGTTGACGAAGCCAGCGTGTGCCCGCAGCTGATGGATGTTGTATGGTATGGAGCGCGGAACGACGATGTACAGCTGCGCCCTTATCCCTTGCAAGACAACGTTGCGATGTGCGCTAGAGATTCTAAGTCCGCCGTAGATGGCTATTGAAGTAGGGGAGGATTGTCGTAATTTCGATCATCAAGGTCAGATCATCAGCTTGCTGATGTAGTGGTTTGATAGACGATGAAAAGCTGGCGGACGTGGTAGGATTATGCTGTAGTAAGAGCAGGAGGAGGAATCGAAGGGAAGCTGAGGGGGGGAAGCGAATGAAAGTATCGGTCAATTAAAAGTTCTGATGCCAAACAGATCACGAAGGAAAGGGGAGAGTTGGCGTGCAAGGAGATGGTAGAAAGAAAGAAAATTGTTGGAGTTTGGTTGTCTGGATGAGCTTTGGGGAGGGCAAATTCAGCCACAAAGTGGTCCCCCTGATTTTGGGATTCTGAAACACCAATCCTGGGAAGGTGTTTATTCCATCCTGCACTTAGTTTCGGGAGAAGCAGTTCTTCATGACAGTGCATTTCACGAACATTCATGACCCTATGATTCAATCTATGGGCCAGGATCGTTTTTGCCCATGTGTTCTCGTGCATTTGGCTTCAATTTGGAGCACCTTTATGGAGTCGGCAAACTGTCGCATAGAATACATGGTGTCTGAGCGAAGCGTGACGGCTCTTGTGGCTACCAGCAAGACCAATCAAGCGTATACATTGTACCCAGGAATAGATCGAATAGTATTCTATTGTGTAAAAGCACTCCTCATTCACCGAGTCGCTTTGTGTGAGATCCAAAGTGTGTCTGCTTGGCATGGACCGGAGCTTGGGGACCGGAGTTAAGATGAATATATTCAACTTGTCAAACATCAACGTTCAGCGTCACAGCTACTACACAATTCTTTACATGCTGCACTGGCACTAGCGATAACAGTTGACAAAACTACCGAGAATATTGGAGACCTTATCTGGTGTCCTCCCACCTTCGAAGCGACCCTGACCAGCGGATTCACTATGCAGCGGCGAACATGTAGCTCCTTCTGCGCTCAGAGCGTTCACAATCGATCGAGGAGCTTCTCTTAAGGTAGCTTTTCGCGGGTTGACTCATATTTACTGTCCATCAATCCCGCATGATCATGTGTGAAGACGGGTCTCCTGCGCCATTCGGTGACCGTGATGTTGAGACTTCTGGAGATGACGAAAGCAATGATCAGCCAGCCGTGGAATCGCTTGTGACTGGGAGAGAAAAGCGCGCCACGGCGGGAAACAGACTGTCCCAATTACTGGAGAAAGAAGGCGACGACGAGCTTGAGCTACTGTTCGCAGAGAACGAAGACGAAGAGGATGTGGAATTCGAGGATGAAGAAGAAGATGCATCAGATGCTGAACTTGATTCTTCGACTGACGAGGAGGATCAGGGCGCTGCTAAGGGTGACGACGAGCTAGCAGGTGAAAAGGAGTTACAGAAACAAGGCAGGCTAGAACGGCAAAGGAAGCGCAAGGCCCAAGATGTATTCAAGAGACCCGGAGGGCTGCGGAAGAAAGTCAAGATCGATCCTTCTGCTACCAAGTCAACGCCTGCCCCTAAGCCCAAGAAGAAGTCCGAAAGGGTATCATGGGTGCATACGGAAGCTGATACGCCGATACGGGCTTCGTCTCGAAAACAGACTGTTCGAAACAGAGAATTTGTACATAAGCGGCTTTTGAATAGCGAACAAACGCGACTCAAGGTCATGCATCAGATGGAGGAGGCCCAAAAGCGGAAAGACGCTTCGAAACCCAGAGCTCTGACACAAGCCGATCGGATGGAGGAAGCTGCTAGAACAGAGAGGAAGAACGCCAAGAATTTGAACAGATGGGAGGAGTCAGAAAAGAAGCGCGCAGAGGAGCAACGAGCTAAATTGGAAGCGCTGCACAATCGTCAGCTCAGTGGGCCTGTCCTCACATGGTGGAGTGGCTTGTCACGTTGGGTTGATGGCAAAATTGAGCAGCTCGGCGTCAAAGCGATTAGAAAGGCAGGCCATATTGAAGCTCCAACCATTATGAAAGACCAACACACTGATATAGCAGTCGAAAAGCCGTACCATGGCTTTTCGAATGGCTTTGAAGACCAAGAAGCAGCCATACCCGATGTCCTACATCCTCACCATTTGACCGAGCTCTCAGGCCAAGTGATTTTGACAAGCAGACGCCAACAATCAACGCCACAACACATTACGTTTGCGCCGCCACAAGGACCCTACGGATTCCTTGACGGTATTCATGCTTACGCGGCATTGCCTATGCTACAACAGCAAGCTGAGTTTACAGGGACTGCGGACGACGAACCGCACCCTCAAAGCCAATCTGGCCCTGTATCACGAGGGCTAGGCGACTCTAGGCCGGGCATGCTTGTACCAGCGTTGAGGCAGGCCCCTCAGATTGAGATTGCAAGTCGCACTTTGGTAGTACTGAAAGATATCGATGCCAATGCGGCTAAGCTACCAGAACTCCAAAACAGCGTCCTCTTGAAAAGGCCACGCGCGAAGCTTTCGAGTAGGGACTTCGCATCCCAAACCGTTATCATCTGTGAAGCTGACCAATTCCGCAGGGCCGACTTCGGAGATGTGCACAATAACAACGCAGCCCGCCCGATTCCGTGATCCGACGACTAGCCTCATTTATGCGAATTCATATGCGTACAAAGAAATCCAAAGGCTTCGGCATGGAGGATCACGGTGGAGCAATCTCTTGGACTGCTACGTGGGTCCGATCAACAGCCCCGCTCAAGGAGTGCCAGAAAGGTTCTGGAAGGGGACATAAGGGAAATGCAAGAAGACTGAGGCAAGCATAATAGCATGCCCTAGTCTGGTCACCTCTCGGATCGTGCCAGATAGATACTCTCCGATCCGATTGGACGGTGACTTATCCTATGTACAATCCCGATAAGTCGACAACCGGCAGCTCCGCTTCTGCCAGAGTCGCTGGAGCGGATGGGACTCGGAACAGTGTGCGAGAGAGGTCGACGAACGACCTGAAGTATGAAGCGATAGTGACATGGTTCGCATGAGACAGGCACCATAGCGGTTGGTTGCTGCAATCCCGTTGGGTATCCAATTGTACCGAGTCCCATACCTGTTGGAATGCCATTTCTCAATAGTGTGTGCTGATACTGAGTGGATCTATTTTTGGCAGGGAGTCTCACGAGTGCGAAGGATGAACATATGAATCTTTAGGTCAGGTAATTAGATATGTGAGATGAGGTGGGGTGATGTCTGCTTCAGATGAAATGAACGAATATCCCAGCGTGCCCAGGTCCTGGCAACTTGGGCAGGGGTCTCGAAATCCCTGAAACGAGATGAAATTGGATGAGTCAGCGTCGCTCTTCAATTCCGTGTTGCACTAGTCCAGGATCTGACTAGTGAGACATAGTCCCTGTGGCTCGCCTTGGCTTATCTACTCCGGACTTATGCTTACCTTATCTAGCCGTCGATCAATCAACAAAGGTGGGTGCAGCCAAAGCAGCATCAAAGACAACACTCCGTACTCAAACAACCCCTCACCCCCTCTCTCCCTCCGTCTTTCGGGGCATAAGATAGTATATCTCTAATACAGGGAAAAAATAAGACTATATCTCTTTCTTCACCGATCGTTTTCTTAGGTTCCACAGCGCTGCAGATACCCGTTAAGCCTAGAATACCACTTGTCTGGCAAATCAACCCAAGGTCATTCGCTTTTGGCGATAAGCCGCATCCGATCCGTGCTCGAACAAGACGCAGTGTTGGCAAGCTCCCTCCGGCGTGCACAGCTCATCGCTCCACTCTCAGATTGCATTGGATCAGGTTGCGTCAACACTCGGACCAGATCGCCATTCGAACATCAAGACAGCACCAACCGCTTTCTCCAAAAGTTGCTCGTCCCCTCAATGTCTGGATTTCACAATGCTCACGCACAGGCTCGTCACTCTCCCCCTCACGTAAGGAAGACAGCTGCCAAAGCAGCGCGTTCTGCCCCAGCCTCCAAAAGCATAGCATCCCTCAAGATCACCATTAAGGGTACCAAGGCCACCAAGAAGGCCAAGGAAGAAGAGGAGCAAGTCTTCGGAGAAGACGACGACGATACAGGACTGAGCTTTCTACAATTCTGGTAACTCACTCATATCGCATGTCCCTGTCCATGATACTGACCAGACCAGTGCAATGTGTGAGAAGCAAATCGTGGTCCCGAACTCCTCGATCCTGTATTGTTCGGAGAGGTGAATTCCACAAACCCTCTGCCGCTCTAAGTTACTGATACAATAATTTAGCTGCCGTCGTGGTGACGCCGCCATCCCCACTGCGGACCCATACCTATCCCTCCTTAGCAGCCCCACGAGGATGGCCAATCCCATCATTGGGGACGACATGGACGAGTCAATTGGATCTAAGATCCCTACATACGTTCCCCGGCTTCAACCGACTCCTCGTGCCGCTCCGGATGGCCGGATACCCGCTCAATTTCACAATGCCAAATCAGATCTTGACCCCACGGAGTGGAAGCCCGCCGAACTAGGCATGACGGCCGAGAAATCTCCTACGAAATCGGGCGAATGGAAACCGAAATTGACGCATCGCCCTAGTAGCGAGGCAACATCATACCTTAGCAAGTTCCACCGCTCTTGTGACTCGCTTCCCTCGAAGCGACGTCCTATGATCAGCCAGAGCCGCACTCCAGTCTCGAGCCGCTCGACTCCCGGTCTCTCTCATACTTCAACGGCAAGCACTTCCAGTGAGGACAGTCTGGAGGGTACACCATATGAGTTCGTGGCTCGACCTGCTCTTGGCATGCCGGCTACATCTGCCACCAAGGTCTCTCCTGCCGGCAAGGACGGCAATGATCTCACCTACAAGAAGAAGCAGATTGGGACGAGCATGGGCTCTGCTACCGGGAGCTTGAAGAAGCTGTTAGGTACTGCTGCTGAAGCGATGTAGGGAGCGATGTAGGTGGTGGTGCAGGGAAGGGCTGCTGGGAGATTTCGACCCCTTGGCAAGCGATGCGAGAACGTATACACATTGTGGGGCTTTTTGCCGTCCTTACTTCTTTTCCTTTCCCAGCTACGTCTAGGTCTACGTCCTAGTCTTAGTCCGAATGGGCGGTAGCTCTCATAAGATACGTAATGGAGATTGGTCTTTGCATAGTTAAATCTCTTTTCTCTCTATCGAGACTCAGCTATCAAGTGCGATTATTCGAAGACTATTCGAAGATGATTAGCTCAATGTCAGCCGTAAAATTAGCAAGATCCATACGCATCACTCATTTCGCCTTATCAACTGCTGTCTCTTCAAGAAACTGCGAATTGCAGGATAATGCCTTCACGGCATACGTAAACGAACATTTGAAAGATTTTAGACAAGGTAGCTTTCATTCCCCGGTCCCCTCGCAACTCTATGCCATCGTACCCTCTAATGCTATCTTAACCCGTAAGATACAGGATTTGCTCTCACACTCCCCGGTTCCTCATGCCTGATGGCGGAACGGTGTCCTCTATATCAATCCAGGGGCTTCGCAATTCGCTTTTCAAATGATTTTCCTCTCAGCCGCATGCATCCAGGAAGGGGTATTAAGATTACAATAAAACATTTGCACGAAGTGAAAGGGCTTTGCTTCGGCGACGGTACTAAAGGGTCAAACGCCTGCGGTATCCAACTAACGAACTAGCTGAAACACGTACCAGTATTAGAACAAATGAAAAGAAGTGTGGTAGATTGTTAATAGGGCAAGAAATGTACATTGAATGATCGAATGCTAGGGTATCTCACTGGGCACTTTCTTCTGCCCATCCGTTGAGACCCCAGGTGCTGCCACCGAAATTGCCAAAACCGCTCATGCTGGCTTGCTGATGTCTATGGCTTGGCTGTTGGAGTGCTAGATGCTGCTGTTGCGGTTGTTGATTTTGGCTCACGCCATTCGTTAGTGGCTCTTGGGTGAAGACGGGCAAGCTGACAGCGCGTGAATGCTGCTGGTTCCGGGCAGGCGCAAGCAATCCGCCAATTGTCTGTGCAGAGCCAGACAGGCTGATGCCGTTTATGCCTTGGCTCAGGCTGCTGCTATGGCCTCCGTGCTGCTGTGGGGCATTGAGCATGCCATTGGCGAAGACTTCATTATTTGAGGTCCCGTAGATAGCGGCTTGTTGATTCGCAAGCACTTGCTGCTGTTGCTGCTGGAGCGCCGCGACAGAGTAAGGATCTGCTTGCTGCTGCTGCGGCTCTTGAGGTATATCTTGGAGAGACATCCGATTGAGATACATGGCCAGCGGATTGCTGCTGCTGGCATTGAGGATAGCAGAAGGCGTAGGCGCATGGTTGGCATGGTGACCGTAATGAATACCATTCTGTGAATTAGAGCCAGTGGATCCTGGAGCTGGTGAGAGAGCAGCTCGTGTTGGGCTGACCGAGGAGCCATTGTGGCTCATGGATGGACGTAGACCTCCGTTCATCGGCGAGGGCGAAACCATACCATCCCTTCCCTGCATACCAAGATGCTGCTGCTGCGCATGCTGATTGTTCTGGTTGTTCTGTCGAGGTGCGTTTCCGCAACGATCTTTGCCAAAATTCACCTTGAAGCGTTGGTAATCCTCCCTGCTTCGTATTGCTTCAATGGCTTTGATGGCATTCGAGATGTTTGTAAAGTTGACAAAAGCACAGCTCTTCTCTCGAAGAGCATTAACGAGCTCAATTTCACCATAATCCGAAAAGTCCTGACGTAGCCGTTCCTCTGTCCAAGATTCGTCCAAATTACCAATGTACACATTTCGAGAGGCACCACCACTGACCGCCAGAGCGATAGCCGGCGGAAGTGCACCAGAATGTTTGCCCCATCCAATCTTTAGACGTCTATTATGGATCATCAGACCTTGGATGTTGCTCAACGCATAAAACGATGCTGCTGATGTAGGGTCAATGAACGTGACGAAGCAGATATGCTTGTCAGGAATGTAGCGGATGTGATGCAAAAGACCACCACGAACCACATTACATATCTCTTCGATGGTTGTCTCAGGATGGATGTTTCCAAGGTACACTGTGCGATTGCCAAGGTTGTTCACGCCTCCTGCTTGTGTGGCCACAGCGGCAGCTGCAACGGATTGTTGAGCTAGAGCGTTGGAAATCAAGTCACGGTCAGCGCCGTTGAGTATATGTGCGTACCCCGGCGCAATCCCTAGGTATTGAGCGGCATTCTGTTGTTGTGTCTTTGAAATATATGCACATCGATCTTTGCCATAGTAGACGCGACGAGGTGCTTGCCATTTCGGCTCCTGAGGCAGCTGTGAGACTGCCTTAATGGCATTGCTGATTGAGAGAAAATGAACGAAGCCAATCGCTTTCTCACGTACAATCTTGACAGTGTCGATGGAACCAAATTTACCAAGATCTTCACGCAACTCCGCCTCGGTCACCGTCTCTGGAAGATTGCCCAGATACACATTCCTAGAGGCCCCGGATTGTTGCACAGCAACTTGAACAGAAGTAGGAACTTGAGCTGGCTTTCCCCAGCCAACCTTGATGTCCTGGCCACGGATCGCGAGCTTCTTCAAGATGGCATCAGAGTGAAAGTGCGTAGCTGAGTTTCCATCAAGAAACGAAATGAATGCGCAATTTTTGTCCGGAAGCAATCTCACAGATTCAATCGGTCCACTACGGACATGGCCAAGTACCTCTTCCGCTGAAGTCTCTGGGGGGATATTCCCTAAATACACCGTCCGGCTGCCTGCATTACCCACAGTTGGTGCCATCTGCATTTGAGGCACTGCTCCGTAATTTTGGTTTCCAGTATTGCCAAACGAGCCGGTGGGTGACTGCGGTCCACTGAGGAATTGCGATACTCCGTAATTGGTTGGCGAAACCATGCCTTGATATAGATGGGGAGAAAACCCCGAATGCTGATTATTCACAGGGCTACCAGCCTGTGGTGGATGGCTCTGCTGATGTGCCGTGATACCGTGTTGCTGGAAACCACCGAAATTATTGAATTGTGGGGTACCAGGCTGGAATGGACTACCCAACAACAGCTGAGACGGCAGAAGGGGAGTGAAGTTCATGTCCATTGCTGTGCCAGGTGCTGTGATATCGCTTGGGCTTTGGAGATTTGTTTGCCCGTAAGAAGCAGTGTTGATAGACATGTTCCCGCGACGAGGATGCCTCTGAGCATAGCCTCCAAGAGGGTGTTGGTTTGAGTTGTATGCGCCATGAGAAAAGCCAGTGTCATTATTGCTGGTATTCGAGGGCTTCGAGGAGGTTGAGAAATGACCCTGCGGAGCATTCTCCATCGAGGATTGCTGATGCTGCATTCCAAGCATGTGCGGCGGCCGGACGAACCTGTCCTGCTGGTTAGATGATGAACTAGGGCGTTCAGAATGTGTGAATCTGAATGTAGGCCTTCGTCGGGCTCTGAAAATGAAAGAAGCGTATGGTGTAGAGTCCGTGAGAGAACGATGGAGCAGCCAAGTAGAGGCTTTGGTCAAGAGGTGGGAGGGAATATCTACATATCTGTCAGTAGCCATACCAACGCCAATGCCAACTCACAGGGCTTCGGGCTAGCAAGACCTATGCAAAAGAAAGCCGCACACCTTTTGAAGGAATAGCACCGGCAAACTATTTGCACATTGAACGGTAAGAAGGAAGAAATCGGAGACCACGCTTCGAAGCTCCCGAAACCTTCCAGCTCTGTCACTTGCCTCGTAGCAACTGCGTATGATGTTTCGATGATCGACAGCCAGGATGGAGTAATGTTTGCAGCGAGTGATTGTTGTCTTGAAGTGCCGGATTGGCAGGTGTTGTAGAATAAGCAAAGGGCAGACGTAGCATAAAAATAATTAGTATTTAGTGAACGTGTAAAGGAATGCTGCAGCTATTAGAAGAGTGTAGATGAAAAAAAGAATGTAGTTGGGGCAGGAGAGCTGGTGGGAGTGTACGGATTACGGAGTGAAAAGAGTGAAATGCAGACAGATAATTTCACTAGATCAAATGAGAAGTATCCCTGGCAGAATAGGGGCACAGGGGTCCGCTGTCACGGCTATCTAGGTAAGGTACAACAACAGACCAATGCGGCCAGCCCTACTCGGTGAGTTGTTCGTTCTTGATTTAGTTATGGATTTACAGCGAGGGCTACATGGAGCATTTAGTGATGCTACTTGCAATCGTGGTCCTTGATGATGCTGCTATATACTCATATGATGGGAGCGCACAGCCGGAGCTGGTGCCTCGCGCTAGTGCCTGGCAGATCTTTAGCGTATGCGATACTCCTGCAAACCATAATCCCGCCGGTGTGCCTAATCGTCTAACCTCTACTTTCTTACGGAGTACTAACAGAGATCACATAGCTCAAAAGCTTCTCTCAACCTGCTAGGGACAAACTGTCATGGACAAGAATGCTTACTGATATTAGGCTCTACATTGGCGACCGTCTAGATCTGAAGGGAGGCTTTTCTGGTTCAGCCTGTGCCAAGCTTTTGCGTAAAACTTGCATGCGCTAGATCGTATCTTACGGGAAACTCCCGCTTAATTTCGCAGTCTCTAAAATAGAAACGTTAAGCCACCGCCGCTGAAGCCACGTGAGCTAAAGCACGCCTTGCCTTATGGGATGCTCCCGAAGTGCTCTAATTTACTGTTTGGGTTACCGCCATGGTGGTGCAGATAGTCTTGCTCATAACAGGCAATTCGACCTAGACAAGCACTACTTTACTCTTAACCCCTCATGCGTTGTAAGGCGTTAGTAATGGATGCACCTACTTATACCCAAGACGACCAGCTTGCTAATGCCCGTACTTTCCTCCTCTGGATTCCTCTGGATGGTTGTAGATCGACATCAACTTTTAACTTGCGAGATAGGATCTACACCTTTCATGAGCTCCACAGTATGTGCATTCTACTCAAGCGAATTCCCACCATCGCAAGATCATGCTTAGCCTCAGGCTGTACCGGCGATCATGGATGGTTAAATTACTCTTAGAGCCATCTCTGCGATTCTTCCACAGGTATGACTTGAGTAACGAGCCGCTGTCCTGCTGCTTCACCCATCGAAACGCTGTTCGCCTGGAGGAACATGTTCCTGGTAGGCTGTACGGAGCTACGGCCAATGTTAGGAGGTTTGATGGAAGGCAGTCAAGTAGTAAATTGACGACTTCATCCTCGTTTATTTGGCTGAAAACTTTTGCCCTTGAACAAACATATCACCCTCCGTCGACGTGCTCTTGTTCTGGCTTCTACCACATGCGGCACAAGCTGTCAATGTCGTCAGCTTTGTTCATGTGGACGCCTCTCCACGGCTTGAGCATGTACCATTCCCAGCGTATGCACACTTGTGACAATATGTGTGACCTTGATCAACCTTGGCCTTGCATTTAGTACAGCTGCTGGAATACGCTGCGTATGGATTCCTCGCGCTTTTGTCAAGAAGTTTACTCTGGGAGTGACGGTCCTAGTCAGCGCCTGGTAGTGGTAGTAGTAATGGCCGAGAGTAGCTTGCCTTGCTTATGGGAGCAGAGCCTAGGGTAGCTGAGGGCTTGCTTCTATCACTACTCGTGGCGGAACCATGGTATATATCGCTCCTGCGCTTGACAGTTGGCGTAGCAAGCCGGGTGGTCTTCTGCAATTTCTGGCATCTGGCACAGACCATATCGAGAAGTGGGGTCAGGTCCGTCTCACTATGTTTCTCAGGGCTCAATAGGAAGATACGAAACACCCAAGATGCGCAAAGGCAAGCCTCGGACGCCAAGCTTTTTATAAATTACGACTAGAACTAGAACTAGTTCTAGGGGTAGATCTGGGGACAACTACAGCCGAGTATCAATCTGACTTGCTTCTCTCGTTCAACACTATAAGAATTATATGAAGATCAAAGGTAACGAGATCTTTTAACGACTGCCTAGGATACCAGACAAACGCACAAGTTAGACGCAGCAATAAAGATAATAATAACTTGTAGCAGTGCCTCCCGCACGTCGTAACTTGCGGCTCCAACTCCGTATTGTAAGAAGCTTAATAGCCAGTTCCATGCAACGTCCTCACTTGATGCTACTAAAGACCACTGTGGAGACACGCACAGCAAATAACAGCACGTATGCATCGCACTTCTAGATACTTGATGGTTGAGTCTTATCGAACCGTACCGCTCTGGCAGTACCGCTCGGGCCGATTGAACATATACATCTCACCGCGACATGGCATCTAGGCCGCCAGGAGAAGGACGACAAGCAGCAACATCGAATCATGGCGGCCCCTTACTCGATCTCGAGGATCCAAGCCCCACAAACAATGATGGAAAACCGCCTCTTGTCAATGACGAGGACCTTCTTCATCAGTACCACATCGACAGCTCCGAAAGACCCCAACCTCGCCCTTCAGTATCCTATGACGCTTTTATCGGCGCAGAGCAATCAACGCATGGCCTTCGTTCTGGACCTAGGACTGGCCATACCGAGCATGGCCAGCCTCCCTACCTCGGCATCGGAGATGGACGTACTTATTCGCAGACTTCCGACCTGAACAACTACCAGCGCTACTCTGACTTGGATGACCTTCCTGACGATGACCGATCTATGCACGGAGGCTACTATCATACTGATGGTCGATTGGAAGGAGGATCATCCGGTATGGTTAAAGGGAGTGGTCATCGAAGCCGAAACAGTGTGCTTAGCATGGGTGGAGGCTTGATGGGAAAGGCGAAGAACATGTTCGGTAGAGGCCCGGAATACTCAGAGATGGACATGCCATTACGGGAGACCGCTTCTGGGCAGCACAGGACGAACAGCGACATGACAGAAGAGCCTATCAAAAAGTCAGAGCGAAAGAGGTTTGATATAGGAAATTTCAAATTTGGACTTGGAAGAGGCAAGCCAGATCCATCCTCCTTGGGTCCAAGAATCATACATCTCAACAATCCACCAGCGAATTCGCAGAGTAGACATCTTGATAACCACGTGTCCACCGCCAAATATAACGCTGCCACATTTCTCCCTAAATTCCTCTTCGAACAATTTTCCAAATACGCCAATTTGTTCTTTCTCTTTACGGCAGCGTTGCAGCAAATTCCGAATATATCTCCGACAAATAGATACACCACTATTGGACCTCTCATAATCGTCTTACTCGTATCAGCGGGGAAGGAGCTAATAGAAGATTTCAAGCGGAAGAATTCGGATAAGTCATTAAATCACTCCAAGGCAAGAGTATTGAGAGGATCTACTTTCGAAAATATCAAATGGGTCAGTGTGAAGGTTGGGGATATCGTAAGGGTAGAGTCAGAAGAGCCGTTCCCCGCAGATCTGGTGCTATTGGCAAGTTCTGAACCCGAAGGACTGTGCTACATCGAGACTGCCAATCTTGACGGTGAAACGAATCTGAAAATAAAGCAAGCTATCCCAGAGACGGCGAACCTTGTTAGCTCAAGCGAGCTCAGTCGATTATCTGGGAGGCTTCGCTCCGAGCAGCCAAATAGCAGCCTGTATACGTATGAAGCGACATTAACCACGACAGCTGGCGGTAGTGAGAAGGAACTTCCATTGGCACCAGACCAGCTCCTCTTACGAGGCGCAACCCTACGAAACACTCCATGGATTCACGGTATCGTTGTTTTCACGGGCCACGAGACAAAATTGATGCGCAACGCAACTGCGACTCCCATCAAGCGAACCCATGTTGAACGAATGGTGAACATCCAAATCCTCATGCTTGTAGCGGTTTTAGTTGGTCTAAGCATCGTCAGCTCCGTCGGCGATCTAATCGTAAGAGCGACTGCGCACTCAAAGCTTTCGTACCTCTATATTGAGAATACAGGCGTCGCAAAGCAGTTCTTCTCAGACATATTTACCTACTGGGTTCTGTATTCTAATCTTGTGCCGATCTCGCTATTCGTCACCATTGAGGTCGTCAAGTATTACCAAGCTTTACTGATCAATTCAGATCTTGATATGTATTATGATCCAACCGATACGGCGGCGATCTGCCGAACATCATCACTCGTGGAGGAATTAGGCCAGATTGAATACATCTTTTCGGACAAGACTGGAACGCTCACTTGTAACATGATGGAGTTCAAGCAATGCTCAATAGGGGGCATACAGTATGCAGATGAGGTTCCTGAAGATATGAGAGCAACCGAACAGAATCCCATCGGGATCTATGACTTTACGAGACTCCGTGAGAACCTGAGAAAGCACCAGAGCCAGACAGAGATACATCATTTTCTAGCACTTTTGTCGACATGTCACACCGTGATCCCAGAAAGAAGGGACGAGAAGCCAGGTGAAATCAAGTACCAAGCGGCTTCGCCAGATGAAGGTGCTTTGGTGGAAGGTGCAGTAATGCTAGGATATCAGTTTACCGCTCGCAGGCCTCGTTCTGTCATGATCACTGTTGAGGGTAAAGATTATGAATACGAACTATTGGCAGTCCTAGAATTCAATTCTACTAGGAAACGAATGTCAACTATATTTCGATGTCCTGACGGTAAAGTCCGATGCTACTGCAAAGGAGCAGATACCGTCATCATGGAGCGGCTTGGCAAGGGCAACGCAAATGTTGAAGCAACATTGCAGCACTTGGAGGAGTATGCCACAGAAGGACTACGAACTTTATGTCTAGCAATGCGCGAGATACCGGAGACGGAGCTCCAGCAGTGGCTTCAGATCTTTGACAAAGCAAACACTACTGTGAGTGGAAACAGACCCGAAGAGCTCGACAAAGCCGCGGAAATAATCGAACATGGATTTACGTTGTTGGGCGCCACTGCCATTGAGGATAAACTCCAGGATGGTGTACCAGATACCATACATACTCTTCAGGAGGCAGGTGTCAAAATATGGGTCCTTACAGGCGATCGGCAGGAGACTGCCATAAATATTGGCATGAGCTGTAAATTGATCAGCGAAGACATGACCTTATTGATTGTCAACGAAGAAAGTTCCGAAGGTACAAGGACCAACCTCGGGAACAAACTCAATGCTATTCAAAATCAATCGGCGGGCAGCGCAGAACTTGAAACACTGGCTCTTGTCATCGATGGCAAATCTCTAACTTTCGCTTTGGAGAAAAACATGGAGAAGATGTTCCTCGAGCTTGCGATTATGTGCAAAGCAGTGATATGCTGGTTTGTCCTCCCTGGTGCAGAAACTGAATAACACCCTACTGATTTTCTGTAGCCGTGCATCGCCTTTGCAGAAAGCCCTTGTGGTCAAGCTGGTGAAAAGAAACCTTAAAGCAATCCTTCTGGCTATCGGTGACGGCGCGAACGACGTATCCATGATACAAGCAGCACATGTCGGAGTCGGCATTAGCGGCGTTGAAGGACTCCAGGCAGCCCGAAGCGCTGATGTGGCCATTGGACAATTCCGATATCTTCGAAAGTTGCTCCTTGTGCATGGTGCATGGAGCTACCAGCGTATTTCGAAGCTGATCCTTTATTCTTTCTACAAAAACATTGCACTGTACATGACGCAATTCTGGGTACGTATATTGATAAGCGTCTTTGATAGATCCTACGCTAATTACCCATTCGCAGTATTCCTTTCAGAACGGCTTTTCTGGAGAGGTCATATTCGAATCCTGGACGTTGTCCTTCTACAACGTCTTTTTCACAGTCTTCCCACCATTTGTGATTGGCATTTTTGACCAATTCATATCTGCCAGACTGCTCGATCGCTATCCGCAACTCTATCAGCTCGGCCAGAAGGGCGTCTTCTTCAAGATGCATTCTTTCTGGTCTTGGATCCTCAATGGGTTCTATCATTCTCTCCTCTGCTATTTCATTTCGGAGCTCATATGGTTTTGGGATCTTCCTCAAAGTGATGGCAAAGTAGCAGGTCACTGGGTGTGGGGGACCGCTCTATACACCGCGGTACTAGCCACAGTCCTAGGCAAAGCTGCACTGATTACGAACATATGGACCAAATACACCTTCCTGGCCGTTCCTGGGAGTATGGTGATTTGGTTAGCTTTCATCGCTGTCTATGCCACCGTGGCTCCCAAACTTGGATTCTCGACGGAATACGATGGCGTCGTTCCACGGCTCTTTGAGTCACCCGTCTTCTACCTCATGGCCTTCACTCTGCCCGTGATCTGTCTTCTCCGCGACTTTGCATGGAAGTACGGGAAGAGGATGTATCGGCCTCAAACGTATCATCATGTGCAGGAGATACAGAAATACAACATCCAGGACTACAGGCCGAGGATGGAGCAGTTCCAGAAGGCGATCCGAAAGGTCAGACAAGTACAGAGGATGCGGAAGCAGAGAGGTTACGCGTTCAGCCAGGCGGATGAAAGCCAGAACAGGGTGTTGCAGGCTTACGATACTACGAAGGAGAGAGGCAGATATGGAGAGATGGTAAGCTCGAGGCCAGGCCTGGGGGAGCGAAAGAAATCACGGCGTAAATGAAGGTCGATACGACTAGGGGTATGTAGCGTGGCGTTCTACAAGGCTTTGTCTACCATGTAAGTGGATGGCCATGAGTGCGATATGCACCATTCTTGTACCATATGTGATCTCATGAGTGTTTAGAATCGGAGCAGTAACTCATTTTGATTGGAGACCGCGTCTAACTATACTGCACTGCATATTCGTTGTGAGGGTATAAGTCTAGGATGCTTCGAGGTGCATCGTCGATTGCTCTACTTCCAGTCCACTTCCACTCTCGATCCTCTCATCTGCTATACCTTAAGTAACAATATAGCATAACCAACAGTTTTGCCATCGACTTCCACTTCGTGGTAGTCTCCAAGATCACTTGCCGTGGATCACTGATTCCCTTATGCATGCCGCAAGCGCTCCAGACGAATGTGGGCCTCCTTAAGCTCAAGGGTTCCATCCGTACACGAGCGATTGCTTGTCATGGACGAATCCCTGGCCTCCGGAAGCTACCGTTCCCAGCTGTGGGCATCATCGTAGCACTTATACTTGCCAATGTCCTGGTATGGGTCGCCGTCGCCATTGTTCTCCATTATCATGCAGCTCTCGTCCCCAACGGCTGTTCTTTCCTGCACATTGGGACTTCGCCATGCTTTGGATGCCGACCATATCCCGGTAATCTACCAGAAACCCCAGATGATATCAAAAGGTCTCGGCTGACTGCAATTTTCCAGGCCATAGACCTTATGACTCGTCGATTGATTGCTTCTGGTCAATGCCCAGTTACCGTTGGCACGTTCTTTTCACTGGGACATTCCACGTATGCTGTTCAACTTCAATACTGATGCAACATGCTTGCTTTATGTCTAATGAACTCGAGTCGCTCTAACGTGGATTCTATCTGCAGTATTGTCGTAATCACATCAATAATAGTGGCAGCGACTGCTTCTGCCATCAGCTCCAAATTCTGCGCTTTCAGTAAGATAGGGGGCATCATTGGCGCCTCCGTCTCTGCAGGATTTCTCATTCTTCTGGGGACCATGAACATCTATATTCTCTACAAGCTGATCAAACAATTGAAGATACTAATCAGCAAAGCACCGGGAGAAGAACGTAATTTCAAGATAAAAGGGGCTGGCTGCCTTTTCTTCCTTTTGTAGAAAATGTTCAAGTTGATCAATAGGCCGTGGAAGATGTATCCTTTGGGTGTGATGTTTGGCTTGGGCTTCGATACTTCCTCGGAAGTAGCACTTTTGGGTGTTGCCTCCATAGAGGGGGCGAAAGGCACGAGCATATGGCTAATTCTCATCTTCCCAACTTTGTTCACGACGGGGATGTGCCTGCTCGATACCATTGATGGAGCCCTCATAATGGCATTATACACCTCTACAGCCATGGCAAAGGACCGAATCGCCATCCTGTACTATTCGATAGTGCTCACAGCTGTCACAGTGGCCGTAGCAATAGCGATAGGATTCATACAGATGCTCAGTCTGATCAAAAACATTGCTCACCCTTCAGGAAAGTTCTGGGACGGGATTGTTGTTGCCGGAGACCACTACGATATAATAGGTGGAGCAATATGCTGCTCGTTCAACGTCGTTGGCGCACTTAGCGTTCTGATATACAAGCCGTGGCGGAGGCGAATCGATAGGACGAGGCCGCAGCCTCACCAAGCGCGGAAGGACGTGGAATTGGCGACTTTGATAGAGACCCAAGAGCCATCGGACTGGAAAAGCACTCCGCCAGAGCTGGAGGCACCAGGTTCCAGCCGATCTGGGAATGCATCAAAACCCAGCGACGACATCATGCCATGCAATACTATCTGATCGATATTGCTTCGGTGTTATTCTAAGCCTTCTCGGATTGAAAAAGTCTTCGTACCCTAGTAGTAGTGCCGTAGGAGCTGGAATTCCTACTTGGCCCTGCGAACTCTGAAGCAAAGCAATATGACGATGATAGGTAGATGCTTACAGAGCAACTTTGCGTCCATCCCATACAGCTTATACAATACATGAGTTCACGTGTACAACCCCGACCCCTACCATCTCATCGTTCGGATAATATGTTTTTCACAGCCGCCCAATCCCTCGGATTGACGGCCTTCCGGGTCTCCTCTCTATCCAGCCATTGGAAATCCTGCAGTCCGAAAACATTATCCTTGAGGTTTGCCTGACCCGCCATCATCCTGGCCTTCATGAAAAATGTTTTCTCCCCTCGAATCTCTGTCCCCTGCTCCTTGTTGACGACGGAGTTGCTGTAATTGTAGACTTTGTGTCCAATGGGCATGTTGCCCACCACCCAGGTGTTCATGTTCACACCCCCTGTTTGTACAATAATACGTTCTGAAGCCTTCAGAACATCAGTAAATTCGGATTCCGTAGCAGTAGAAGAGCGATCGAAATACCGTATGCAAGCTCTCCTTGCCAGCCTCAAGTAAGGAAGTTGGGAATTCCCACAAGGTATTATCCCTGGTCACGACCAAGTACAGCGTTCTCTCCAATCTCCTGGTGAGACTTCTCAAATTTCCGTTCTTATCATCCTCCGTGATCCGTGGCATAGGCCGCTCAATTTCCTCCTTCTTCACCACCTCCCCCTCGCCCTGGATGTCCCGCTCTATCACTTCCACCTCCGCATCTTTGACCAACCTCTCCGTCTGCTCTTCCGGCTCGCTTACTCTGTCACCCACTAGAAGCTCATCGTTCCAGCCCTCGTCTCCGTAGGCGCTATAAGCTCCAATGTCTCGCGCTGGGGTCCTTCGTTCTTTGATTTTTCGCTTCCATTCCACATCTCCAGGAGTCCCCTTTTGGTAGTAGAAGTAGCGAGTAAAGGGCAGAGCTAGGCGTTCATTCAGACGCCGCTGATAGAGGTAGTAGGATTTCTCGAAGGGTGTGAGTTCCCTGGTTAAGAGTGGGGGGCGGGAGAGGAGCACGGAGGCTTTGATCTTGTAGGCGCTATGGTGGGCTTGAGAGACTGGAGTAGTATGTGGAGCTTGGTCGGAACAGTTTGATTCAATGGGCGAAGCTGCGGTGGAAGCAGCACGAAGCTGATGGAGACATGTACTGCAGATACGCGTGGTTTGCTCTACGAAGGTTAGGGTCTGTAGCCTGCAAGACAGAGGCTGCGCATTCACTCACTCGAATGCGAAGCTATTCGCCGGATTGCAGTATGTCCACGAGTCATTACAGTCACCTCTGAAGCATGGCCAAGCATGTACAAAGCCCACGTCGGAGTTTGACGATGAGATATGTTGACGAGCTTAACCTAGTTCTAAACCTTAATTTGGCTCACATCTGCAGGTCAAACTTCGGTCTGACCATTCTTTCAAATGATTGAATCTTCCTTTAGGAAGATGCAATGCAAAGAGTGGTGGTCACTGGACTGGGAGCAGTGACACCCCTAGGACTTGGTGCGTGGGCCATGATGTATTCTTGTAAATACTACTGACTTATTCCAGGCGTTCAGCGCCTATGGGAACGATTACTTGACGGCCAATGTGGGATCACTTCACTCATTGGCAAAAAAGGCCATGAACAGCAGCAGTGTCAAATTGCAGGCCTTGTGCCCCAGGGCACGAAGAAGAATGGCGGTTGGACTGCGAGCGAATGGTTAAGCAGTCATGAACAACGAAGAATGTCAACTTTCATGCAGTATGCCATGACTGCCTCGCATGAGGCTCTGGAAGACTCGGGATGGAAGCCACAGACAACCGAGCAGCAGGAGATGACCGTGAGCTACTACATCACCGCGGAAAGCCGACCTGGCTGATAGAACTATCCGAACAGGGGGTATGTCTCGGCTCCGGTATTGGCAGTCTAAAAGAGCAGTATGAGACGTCAATAGCCCTCGATAAAGGCGTAAGCCTCTCTGTATCCCTTTCTAAGCACCAACTCAGCGATTGCAGGGCCCTAAGAGAGTTTCTCCGCTCTTCGTGCCTAAGCTGCTTATCAATCTCGCTGCTGGCCATATATCAATGAAGTACGGCTTTAAGGTGAGCCTTCAAGCAATGGATCTTCCGTTCGAAAGCTAAGCCATCATGGCTCAGGGACCCTCGCACGCTGTGACCACGGCCTGCACAACCGGCGCCCACAGTATCGGCGACGCCTCGCGCTTCATTGCCTTCGGTGATGCAGACGTAATGGTAGCTGGCGGCGCTGAATCGTGTATTCATCCTCTTACATTCATCGGTTTCGAGCGCTCCCGCTCACTAACTACCTCTTTTAATGAGGCACCAGAGCAAGCTTCACGACCCTTCGATGCAGCCCGGGATGGCTTCGTCGTTGGAGAAGGAGCGGCTGTAATGGTTCTTGAATCGCTTTCCCATGCCCTCGAGCGAAATGCACATATTTATGCCGAAGTAGCTGGCTATGGTTGCTCCTCTGATGCGCACCATATCACCGCCCCGCCGCCTGATGGTGATGGAGCCTATCGTTCTATGCGCATGGCACTGAAGAATGCATCTCTCCCCCCTAGCAGCGTCGACTATATAAACGCTCACGCGACCTCTACGCCTTTAGGTGATCTTGCCGAGAATAGAGCTATCAAGCGGCTGATGCTAGGAGACAACGGCAAGCACAGAGCAGAAGAAGTCAACCTTAGCAGCACAAAAGGGGCGATGGGCCACCTCCTAGGGGCTGCAGGGGCGGTCGAAGCGATCATTTCTGTCCTCACAATACGGGACGGAGACTTACCGCCAACATTGAATCTGACTGACCACGGCGGGCCAGAATTCAACTGCAATTATGTACCCTTGAAGGCGCAGAAGAACAAGGTGGACGTGACACTGTCCAACAGTTTCGGATTCGGAGGTACAAATGCAAGTTTGTGCTTTAAACGTTACATTGGGAAATGACCGAGAAAAGGAGCAGCTAATGCTGTTGCAGTCTTACCAATTTGCATAGAAGCCTGGTCAGATTCAAGGAACAGTTGGTGTGCAGACTCAGCTGGTATTGGTAATAGCGATTTATGCTGTCTTGTAAGGGGTTTTTATGCTAGTTCGTCCCATCGTTATGTAGGAATCTCTATCACTGGTTCCTACCCCCTACTTGGATATTCCATCCAATTCAAGGCGCTACACAGCGCTGGTATCATCATGCCCTGCCACGTTCGTCCAGCGAATCGAGCAAATATTCCCTGCCCAGGAGCATCTAGTCATTGAGGCCAAACTCCGATCTTCTTCGATCAATATGAAACGATACTTTTGGAGGGTCATCACGAAGTGCACATAAGGAATTATAGCACAGTATATACCGAAGGAGTTCAGTAAGCGGTGTCGTTCGCTGGCTCCCTACTTTCCCTCGTTTCCTCCCTAGTCGCGTCGAATGGTGCGCTCTCTTGAGTTGTCGTGCTCGCACTAATTGCTGAGACCGGTCTAGCGGTCGGGTCGAAAGCAGATCTCAAAGAGGAGTCTTCGTCCTCAATAGCGAAGGGGACAGCTAGTCTCGAGTCGTCATTCTGAGTTTGTTTGCGTGATTTGAGGCGTTCTTCTGGCGACATTGTCTGCAATTCGGAACCGAAAGTAATGACGGACGCCTTCTTTCCATGAACGGTGAAACTTCCAGTCCCACGAGCTAAGCCCTCATCGCCCATAGACGAGTTCTCTCCCAAAAGGCCTGCACTCCCGGTTGAATCTTTCCCTCTCCTGCTGCTGCGGTGGCTCGGAGGATGCGAATCCCGGAGCGTGCGGTGTAAAGAGCGGCGTACTCTTGACTTAGCCTCGCTCATGTCAGACTCCGTAGGCCGACCTTTCTCTATAGAGGTCTCTAGATGCTTTGGCTTTGTAGCTGAAGGACTACCAATCTCAACGAGACCAATCTCTTTGAGGAGCTCCTTTTCGTTGTCATCTAACCCGGGACCAGGCGCAGCAAATTGCGAGGCTCTATCACTTGGCTCAGAGCCCCTGACACTGTCGCTTACGCTACGGGAAGATGGCTGAGGGACAAGAGGGTGCCGACCCTGAGTCGTACCAAGACTAGAACCAGACTGAAGAGACGACTGTGTTGGTTGAAATGATAAAGGAGGCAATTCCCAGGAACCTTTAGCTCTGTGATCACTCTCTAGCGACGATTGCCGGATAGATTGGAAAACATCGTCCATGCTGAATGGCTTCGTCGGAGATGGCTGAGTGGAAGGCCGAGGAGCTTCAGTTTGCGTGGTTGCTTCACGAATTGCTAGATGGCTGTCCCTAGAGTCAATCCTATATATGTCTTGGCTTACAGTTGGTAGCACAATGTTGGGTACTTTAATCGCCTCCGAATAGGAACCACCCCCCAACTTGATGTCTTCTTCCAGATCCATTACAAGAATGTCTCGGTGACATCGGGTACGCCACGTCTCCATTCGCATCCACTTGATCTTTGCAGCCATCCCGCCGGCAGCGAGCACGATCTGCTCTCTTGTTCTGTTTTGGATCGGCGCTAGGATTTGCAGGTGTCTAGCATTCCGCAATTGTGTTTCGAGTTGCTTGGCAGCCTCAATAAGCTTCACATCTGCTTCAGCTATCTTCTGGGCCATTATCTGTCGTCTTGCTTCCTGTATTTGATGAGCAAGCTCAACATCGCCTTGGACATTTTGGATTGTGATTTCACCGGCTGTCGACTGGGTTGACCGTGCTGAAGTAGTCGAGTTCATTCGCCGCATCGCACGGATCTTTGAACCCTCGTTGATCCCTCCGAGCAGACCCCTCATACGCACCCCAGCCGTTCGGAAGGCTGATGCGTAGTTTAATTTGGCAAGCCAGTCATTCATCTCAGCCTCATTATCAGCTAAGAAAGTTTCCTCGAAACCCCCATGACGAACAAATACCAAGGCATGCTTGTGCTTCTTGTAAGTGGTGTCCAATAAAGCCACTGCATCCTCAGTAGACATCAAGACATCAGGCTTGAATAGCTCGAGTGGCGGTTTGAAGATCACAGGCGCGCCTGCATAGCCATGCTTATGATGAGAATCGTGCTGATGCATCAAGCTCTTGATCCAAGTGGTGTTACGGAAGAAGTACAGCTGAGCGCCTGTCAAAATCGCACCCCATTCTTGCCACGGCGACCGGGCTTTCTTTTTCTTCATGTCTTTTCGCCACAGGATTCCTACCTTGGTAACTTTGATGTCGACTACTCCAGGATGAGCCTCGGCTGGATTTGCCATGGTCTCGGGTCTCATGAATGCTTCTGGCCGAGACCTTGAGGAAACTATTTGCAAGATAGCCGATCTGAAGAATGTCTTGTGGAGATTTGTTATGTTCAAGGAGGGTGCAGTGCCCAGATAGGAATAGTGATCCTCGAGGTTCATGACATCCTTGATCGATGGCCGCAAAGAGTCCAATCTGCCATCTAAGATGAGAGTGTACGGATCGACGGGCTCTCGGGAAGTCTTGCCCATTAAGTCAGTACCAGGCTTTGCGAATGGGTTCTTCTTAGACTTGTGCGTTATGATACGCTCTCCGTTGATATCAACATCATCATCAACATGGATGAATGGAGTGTAAGATATGTTATCATAGAAGCACTCAAGAATCTCATCAGCCACGCCGTGGTCTCTCGCAATCTTGGTATAATCATGTTTTTGCATCTTATGTTTGTTATTCTTGTTGAAGACGTCTGTGTGAAGGATTAAGATTGAGAAAGCAATGAAGTAGGCTTCATCTGGCGAGGCATATACTCCGGGATTGCATTCATGGTATCTATTGGCAAAAGCCTGAAGAACTCGATCGATCTGCTGTGTCTCTTTAGGAAGTTCAACTTCCATTAAAAGCTTCCTCGTGGACATGTCCAGAGGATCCCCGAAAAATTTGAAGCCGCGCATGTAGCTGCGAAGTACGTTCCTAAAGAACTCGTCATTCGACTGTGAGAGAATCGTTGCGACAACGCCCCGGCTGACAGCTTCTTCTAGGCGGATCAAGTATTTTGCCGGAGTATCCCCTTCTTGACGCTTAGGAACGACCATAGGTTCTCTGCTTAGCGTGAAGGATGGTTGTTTCGATCTAATTGAGATGGGTGTCCCTGGCATTGGAGGGTAATTGGTGCTATGTCTGGACTGTTGGGGCTCTGAGTTTTGCCTGAGCCGAGATAAAGTGAGTAGTCCACCAAGGCTTGCTCTTCCCCCTGTTGACGATGACGTCCTTCCAGAAGGCGGAAGACTGGGCGTAGGAAGAGGGAATTCTTCCGCAGATTGTCTCAAAGAACCTTTCGTCGAAGATCGACCTCGTCGGCCAAGTAGGGTTGGATCAGCTACAATAGGCGAAGTACCATCAGACGAAGCAAACGTGCTCGATCCTCTGCTGGCCAAATCACCGAGAGCATGAGATGGGGATGGCAGAGGAGGAGGGAAGAACCCTTCATCATGACTGGGGCGGCCTAACCGATGTGGAGACTGATGTTGTGGGGAATCCGATGGGCGGGTGCCATTCGATACACGTGGTGTGAAGCTGGTATTGTTGGAATGGTCTGGGGCTAGGGTTTTGACTGGTAAAGGGAACAGCGGGCCCTTGTTTTTCTTGCGCCGCGGTAGACGAAAAAATGTAGTCGTAGTGGAAACAGTGTGTGTGGTTGTCGTTGTCGCATATACACCGTGATCTCCGAGACTTCCTTCTGATCTTGAAGACTCTGATAGTCTTGAGATTGGTAAAGCCAAGGAGGTATTTGAGTCGTCTCCGTACGCTGGAGGAGCAGCCAATGCCTTCGATCTATCGGGTTCATCAATAGATAAGCGCGAGGCCCTTGCACTTGAATTAGCAGACTTTGGCCCTCCAGCGTTCTGAGCCGAAATGGGTGCTTTCTCAGATAATGATTGCTTTGACGACTTAGGTAGAAGGGACCTGGGGATTTCGGGATGTTTATGACGGCGTGGAAGCGTAACGATTGCCTTGTTCTTCTGATTGATGTGGGTGTTATCAAGGGGGGCCGTAGTGACAATGGCTGGTGCTAAGGAGATGCTATTCAGCTCACGAGCTCAACGTATCGTACAGTAGCCGCTTGAAGACTCACCTGCTGGCATTGGCGGTATTGTCCCAAGTGATTGGTCTCTCGCAGTCTTCGATATCTGAGGATCACTGGCATGGCGAAATCTTAGCATACTGAAGCGTTGTCGATTTGGAGGTTCCTGGGCATTAGGAGTCTCTGGTCTGTCTTTGGAATGAGCTGCATGCTCGTCGGCATGCGGCTCGAATGACTTTCTGAGGGGTGAAGGCGATTTGACTGCCTCATGGTTATCAGGACTCAGATGATTAGAATCATCTGGATTCAGCTGTTCACTCTTCTGGCCAGACATAGCAGGATCGATGGTACTATGCCGGCGGAGGCTTCTCGTGTCTCCAGGCCTGTTTGTTCGGAGGCGGCTCCAAGGCATCTTGTAGGTCTTGTGAGTATACCATTGACACTATGTCCAGCATGAATCACGGGTATCTCATGTCATATCGGTAGTTGATTGGATGCTGTAGAGCGGGCGGATGTGTTCGAAGGACAACGCGGGGCAGTCTATCAGTAAATGAGTGGCAATCGTTTCGAAAAACTAAACAGCAAGAGGAGGATAGTTGAGGTTCATTGAGGGACAGTGAGAGGGAGACAGCTCCTGAACCGTATTCTGACGATTGAACGAGCCGACCCATTCTGTCTCATCTAGAATAGGCTAGACTTAGAATAAACTAGAATACCTAAGCACGCTAAGGTATTCTACTTGGAATTGAATACGGCGGAGAAATTCTGGAGATGCCAGGCAGAACCCGCATCAATAGTCCTTTCCCCCACTCCTTACAATGAAATCTTGGGATTTCTCAATCCATCATGAGGCTCCCAAGGATAATCCTAGCTCTAAGTCCGTCGCTGCTGCTATGGACGTTGACCCTCCTCTGGTCCCACACTGACGCCTACTTGCTCGATCCAACCCCCCAGGTTCCCCTCCAGGTACCGCAACCAGTATCGCGAGAGGGCAGTCGCAAATCATGGTTCTCGCGTACGAGAAACAGTGTCATTCAGTCTATTTGGCAGATTCATTCCGACAATGTCCTATATAACGCCAACGAGCGAGACTCAAAGACATCCGGCCCTCCACCAACCCTTATGGCACGATATGGCGGTGATTTGGTTTTGCGATTCACGATCAATTCAGCTGAGGAGGCTGCAGCGCTAGCTGAAGGTGCCATTGTGCTCTTCCTCGATGTGTGGGAGTTCACCACCGATTGGGTTGATATCCGTCTGTCAAAGGACGTTGTAAGTTTGTCATGTTTCATGCTTGCATGCGTAGCTGCTAAAATGAGTCTTTCCAGGTTCCGTTACTGCTGGGGCTCTTGCCGCCCTCCCTTCAGCATGCTCACACGCCGTTGATGCACGACCTCACCCAGGCGATCTTTGAATCCTACCCCTCGCCCACCTTCGCGGATCCCCCCCCACCAGCCCCGGTAGCCCCTCGCACATTCAGCCACGAGCTACGCCAGTCAACAGGCGAGACCAACGTCTTCTTCCGCGAATACCAACCTCTATCCGTCATTGTTCCCTGGATGCGGCTGCTTCGGTCGCTTTTCCCAACTCACGTACGCTTGATCAACATCGGACTTACTTACGAAGGTCGCGATATCTCTGCACTTCGGGTCGGCGTACACCCTACCAATTCCGGGAAGCCGTCCGGCCCTCGTAAGACCATCATTATCTCAGGCGGCTCACATGCACGAGAATGGATCAGCACAAGTACTGTCAATTACGTAGCGTATTCCTTCATCACTGGGTATGGTAGGTCTAAATCTGTGACTAAGCTGCTGGAACATTTCGATTTTGTCTTTATTCCGACCCTGAATCCCGATGGCTACATCTATACGTGGGAAAACGATCGCCTTTGGCGCAAGAATCGCCAGCAGACAGCTCTCCGCTTCTGTAAAGGCGTGGATCTCGATCGAACTTATGGTTTCGGGTGGGATGGCGAATCTTCAAGACACAGCCCATGTTCTGAGAGTTATGCCGGCGAGAGTGCGTTTGAAGGTGTCGAATCCCGCCGCTTTGCTAATTGGGTGCGCAACGAAACCGAAAACAATAATGTTGAGATCGCTGGTTTTCTTGACTTTCACAGTTATTCTCAACAAGTGTTGTATCCCTATTCTTACTCCTGCACCTCAGCTCCTCCTTCATTGGAAAACCTCGAGGAGCTAGCAATTGGCCTCGCAAAAGCCATTCGTGTTTCTAGTGGGGAGGCTTACGGTGTCACTTCGGCTTGCGAGGGTAGTGTTACCATCAGTCCCAACCAGAAAGACTGCGGGGGAAAACCGCAGAGGTCCAAGAAAGAGAGGATGCTCTGGCCTCGAATGGAGGCTGGTGGTGGTAGTGCCTTGGACTGGTTCTATCACGAACTCAAAGTTGCGTATGCTTATCAGATAAAGCTGCGCGATAGTGGCAGCTACGGCTTCCTGTTACCCAGTAAGAATATCGTGCCAACAGGAAAAGAGGCGTTTCGTGCTGTTGAATATTTTGGACAATTCCTCATGGGCAACAAAGGCATCGAAGCGCACGAGCCAGATCCGGAAGAAGCAGTCAAGCATACTACGCCTGATAAGTACAATATGATAGCGGACGAGAATTGGCTAGGTGTGGAAAATGGAGAACCAGAGAAAGAAGGGCTGGCCAAACCGGATTTCTACAGCAGCAACAGCGGGGGTAATGAGTAGAACCTTGATGTGTGGTTGGGATTGTCTTAGAGCTAGGCTGTGGAGCGGCGTACGGGGTGTAGCTTGACTACCAGGTTGTTCGAAATACTGGCCTTGGATGCAAGCCCCATATGGAGTAAATTCATAGCTTATCGGACGGCCTCTTACTCGCAGCGCTCAGCAACCTGTCGCCGTCCACAAGGATACACCAGCCTTCACCGCCCCAACCTCCTTCGCCACCAACACCAGCCTGGAACTCCCTCTGCGCATATTCCAGTCCCTCCTTATCGAAGCTCCCTGGCTGCAGCCATACCGCAGGTACGCCCGCTTCTTTGGCCTCCCGCAGCACCTCTTTGGTGACCGCTGGCTGCGTAATGATGCTCAGTGATGTCTCGGTAGGGTGTGGCAGCACAGAGGGCGAGGCCACCGTTGGGTAGGTAGTATTGGCTATCGCGATGCTGCTGCGGGATGGTGTGATGGGCTGGACAGGGAGCGAGCGAGCATGGTACCATTCAAGTACTGGGAAAGCTGGTCAGAGAGGCTGATGGATACCTAAGGGAGCACAATGTACCCTTGTAACCATATTTGTGGGGTGATGGACTGGCGCCTAGATCGGTCAGCGCAGTGCCTTTTGTTTGGGAAATGGTGAGAAATCAGACCTGCAACCGCGAAATATGTAGAGGTAAAGAACGTTTTGGCTGCGGCCTCCATGATCACGAATGGAATTTCGAAAGATAGCTTGACATATCAGCTTTGACGGGTGGTGGTTTGGCCGGAGGAATCCGATTGGGTTTGATGTTCGGAGGGGGTTGGTTGCCGAATCCAATCCCGTCACAACCGCGAAAGAGGCTCAAAGAAACAATTTTAGATATATACGAAGTATTTTCAAGTGGATCTTGATCATCAACTCAGAGCCTGCATCGCCTGATTGAGATGGCGCAATTCGCGTTAGTCTTCCCTGTATACCCATATTAAAGTCCTAATGTCCGAGTAGTAAATCAACATTTTCGCACGCATCGTATGCTACCTTCCGGCCCTCGTATCCTCAATCTTTGTATGATACCGTCTTGGCATACCATCAAGGTTCCCGATCTCTTTGTCTCGACCTCGGTTGCGGACATGGTGTTGTTGCTCGCGCTCTCTCCAAGAACTTCCAGGTCATTGGGATAGATCCTTCGGACGGCATGATCGAGCAGGCTGAATCCTCCTCGTTGAAAGAAGAGTACCCTAAGCTCACGTTTCGCAAGGGATCCGGGGAGAGCTTGCCTTTCGTTACGGAAGGAAGTGTCGACCTTGTTGTAGCGGCTCAAGCTGCTCATTGGTTCGACTATCAAAAGCTATGGCCGGAGATGAATAGAGTGGTCAGGAAGGGCGGCACTCTGGCCTTTTGGGGATACAAAGATAGGTCGGACCTCGAGGAGGCTGCCTGGACAGGACTGACTTTTCCCACATCATGTTTTCGTCGACTATCCGAAAGCTACCGATATTCTTAACAAGTATTGCTACGGCCAAGATGAGAGGCTATCTCTTGGTCCTCACTGGTCACAACCTGGCCGATCAATCGTTCGAAACAAGCTACGAGACATCAGACCACCAACGAGCGATTGGAACGACATAGAGAGAATCGAGTACGAGCCTGGGACGAAAGGAGCGAGGACTGGTCAAGGAACCATGTTTTTGAGTGGAAAAGTCAGTGTGGGGGAATGTATGAATTACGTTCGGACTTGGAGTGCCTTCAGCGCTTGGCACGACAGATTCCAGAAGAGCAAACGTGAAGATGGCGGAGAAGGAGATATTGTTGACGAGATGTTCGACGAGATGAGGGCTGCAGAACCAGACTGGCAGAAGGACAGAGCGTGGAAAGCAAAAGAGGTTGAGCTGGAGTGGGGCAGTGGATTGTTACTTGCTAGGAAAACATGACATTTTCCGACGCTATGCTGGCTTAAGCTCGCAGAGAACTTTGGTCACGTCGTACACTACACGCACAAATATGAGGCGTTGATCTCATATAGAAAACTGGAGTGTGGGTAATCGCCATGGAAGGCAATTTACGCTTAGCGTGTCGCGTTCATCCCTAAAGCGCGCGCCCGAGACACCAAAACCGGAGTACTTTATTTTAAGTGGTCCGTTATGTATCGTCATAGTTATTCGGGTCGACCGTACGGAGTATCTATGCCACCACCGATTTGAGAATCACATGTATCTCCCCATGTACGACCAAAGGATCTTCCCCCCAATGGCTATTCTAGAGAATGCCACCCTTTATTCCCCAAACACGTCGTTGCTCGACCACACCGCCATCGGATCTTCCGACACTAAGATCTGCCACAAAGCCGAAGCCGAGTCTCTTCGATGCAGTAGATAAGCCTGGTGCATCGGCGAGTTTACAGGATAACAAGGCTTTCCTTGAACAATTACATGGCTTGGCGAGTGACAGTGCGCTCAGTGATGTGAGCAGCGATGATTTCGAAGACGTCGTATCTTTTGCAAGCCTCAAAAAACGTAGAGTAGATCATGACAAAGAGAACAATGATGGAGTCGACTGGGAAGATGCTATGCAAGCAGACGCGCCTATATCTGCAAGATCTGGTCCTGAACCATCAGGAGACCTCGAGCTCACGCTTGACGACGGGAACCGAACAAAACACAGCGTATCTTTTGACAAGAAAAAAGGCCCAGGCAAGGTGGAACGGCAGAGAAGGGTGGCCGCACACTGTCTGCACGTTCATTTTTTGCTTTTTCATAATCTCGTCAGAAGTGGCTGGGCGTGTGACAAGGATGTTCAGAGCCTTTTAGTCGGACAATTGCCGACAAATGTGAAAACTGAAGTCGAAAGATGGCGAATTGCTTCCGGTATGGCTCCAGCTGAAACAGCGGCACCACCCTCAGCACGTCAGAGACGAAACGGAAAGAAAGCTGTGCAAAGCATGCGAAGCCAAAGAGATTGGGGTAAGCCGGCGGAACGGCAAGAGAAAGGAGCTCCAAACATGAGTCGGGGCGACCCTCTTATACGGATACTCAAGATCTTAGCTGCGTACTGGAAGAAACGGTTTACTATCACGGCTCCAGCGCTACGTAAGCAAGGCTATAAACATCCCGCAATGCTAGCAGAAGAGATCGCTTCATTCGGGAAAGATAAGCACAATCCGGAAGATCATGGCGAGCGCGTGCGCAATATCCAAGATTTCAGAGAATTAGCCAGGAAATGCGAAGGCAGTAGAGACATTGGCGCTCAGTTATTCACGGCGTTGATTCGAGGTCTGGGTCTCGAAGCTAGGCTGGTTGCTAGCCTGCAACCTGTAGGTTTTGGTTGGAGCAAGGGAGAAGAAGCGTCTGCAAGGAGGAAAAGGAGTATAAAAGGTGGAGGGATAGATGACGAAGAGGAATCGGTTCGTGAAGTGGAATTGAAACCTGACACCGAACCAACTCAAGGAAAGTCATCAGGATCAGCGAAAGAGCCTCACAGGCGCAAACATCGTTCGAGAGGAGTGAAGGATGCCCCAATAGATTTGTCTGAAGATCCAAGAGATGACAGTAGGCATGGTGACGAAAGCGACGACGACGCATCGGTAGTCGACGTAACGCCGACTACACCTCGAAAGCGACCCAATATGAATTATGATAGAGACATGGTGTTCCCCACCTATTGGACTGAGGTCGTTTCTCCAATTACCAACGAGGTATATCCCGTTGACCCGCTTGTTCTGAATCCAGCAGTAGCTACGAATGCCGAGCTGTTGACTTCCTTTGAGTCCAGAGGTGCCAAAGCAGATAAAGCGAAGCAGGTTTTTGCCTACGTAGTGGGATTCAATGCAGATGGAACTGCCAAAGACGTGACCACTCGCTACTTGAAACGACACATATGGCCTGGGAGGACAAAGGGTGTCAGAATGCCCGTGGAGAAAGTCCCCATCTATAACCACAGAGGCAAGATCAAGCGTCACGAGGATTACGATTGGTTTAAGACTGTAATGAGCGGCTACAACAGGACTAACGACATGAGGACCATAGTGGATGATTTAGAAGAGGCCAAGGATCTCAAGGTTGTAAAGTCCGAAAAGAAAGACACTAAGGTGAACGATGATTCATTGCAAGGTTATAAAACCTCCGCTGAGTATGTACTCGAGCGACATCTACGAAGAGAGGAAGCACTTCGACCTGATGCAAAGCCTGTGAAGACCTTCGTCTCCGGAAAGGGAGACAAAGCTGTGGAGGAGAATGTTTACCTCCGCAAACATGTCGAGGTTTGCCGAACCGGCGAGAGTTGGCACAAGGAGGGTCGAGCTGTGAAAGCTGGGGAATTGTCAATGAAGATGGTCCCTGTTCGGGCGGTGACATTGACCCGGAAGCGGGAGGTAGAGGAGGCCGAGAGAGATAGTGGCGAGAAACCCAAGCAGGGCCTATATGCGTGGGACCAGACTGACTGGATCATCCCACCACCAATCGAGCATGGAGTTATTCCAAAGAACGCATTTGGCAATATGGACTGCTACGTGCCCACTATGGTGCCGAAAGGGGCTGTACACATCCCATTGAGAAGCACTGTGCGGGTATGTAAAAAGCTCGGTATCGACTACGCCGAAGCCGTGACGGGCTTCGAATTTGGCAATAAGCGGGCAGTACCTGTCATCACTGGCGTTGTCGTGGCTGAGGAGAACAAGGACGCGGTAATGGACGTTTGGAAGAAGGAGGAGGAAGAGCGAAGGATCAAAGAAGAAGGGAAGAGGGAGAAGATGGCACTGGCTACTTGGAGGAAGTGGCTAATGGGCTTGCGGATCATACAGAGAGTCCGTGAGGAGTATGGAGGAGGTGCCGATGACGAGGCACATAAAGAGGAAACGAACCCCTTTACGAATCCTAGCAGAGCTAAGAGAAACCAACAGATTAATGCTGAAAGAGACAATGATCAAGATCATGACAATTTTAGCGATGATGATGAGGACATGGGCGGTGGCTTTATCGCAGCAGACGCTATAGAGAGTGGAGGCTTCTTTCCATCAGGACACGATGATCAGAAAGTCAAGGCCCCAAATCCGGAGGAAATGCTTCTGATCGAGGATGGACAGCCGTCCGTCAAGAGCGAAACTCTAGCGCTGCCAAAATTGGCTTGCCAAAGTGATGACAGCGACAGCGAGCATCCAAGCACGGGTAATATGGATCAGCGACCAACCAGGCGGAAACCCGGACCCAAGCCCAAGATTAGTGTTGTGGTATCTACGAAGCCAACTCCAAAAGCAAGCTCAACCTCGACGACGACAATAACGACCACCACCACAACGAGGAACAAAGCTTCAGCGAATAGCAAGAAACGCAAGGCTTCCCCATCGGTGAGCGGCTCCGAGCATGACAACGATGCGCCTAGAGTATCCGCTACGAAGAAGAATACCAGAGTGGCGCCCAAGCGGAAAGCAGCGAGGAAAAGCGAGGTGGTGGTCAAGAGTCACTATTTCGATCACGGTAGCGACGAGGAAGAGAGCGGTAACGTTGAGGTTTCAACAAGCGAGGGGGAGGATGTGAGGGTGAAATCTGGAGCGAGGAAGGTCAAGAGGAAGAAAGGGGCGCTTGGAGCTAGGAAGAGTGTGTGAGGGCATGATTGTAGTAGATGATGATTGTAGATAGACCCCGTTAGCTAGACTAGTACATACGCTGCAATATACAACGGATGGATACAATGGTTCACCTGTCCGATATTGGAACTTTTCCCGGACAGTTTGCTTCGATTAGGGAATGATGATGGGTAGCAGACCAACCAAATAGACAATGAAGAACCTAATCAATATGCCATGCAACCCGTCCAGAGTGTCTCGATAGAGGAAGACGAAAATACCGTTTGATTATCGCGTCGACTAAGACAAATCCAACAACCCATCGCTATAAGAAGTCTAATGCCAACAGACACCTGCGACCAACCAAAAAAAGCCCCCCAATCCCATCATAACGTCGCTGTCAGCTGCCCTTCCCGCGTTTCGGCGACTCCGTAACAATCCGTCCCCTGGGCGGAAATCTCTCCTGCAAAATACGCTCCTGCTCAGCATCCCAAGCGCCAACTCCCGATCCCTCATCGACGTTCGTAACGGTAATTCGTCTCGCCCCGTCCTCATGCTCATCATTCCCGATCTCGAATGCATCCTCGCTCAGCTCTATTACCTCGCCCACGCCAGACCTCCCTGCAGCAGGCCCCGGCTGGACGGTGTGAGCCGCCTTGGTCGCCAGTTTCCGTACCCAGCCTTCGACTGCTCCGCTTAGATTTTCCATGCCGTTGCCATGTGAGGAAGTAGAATTGATGGATTCGAAAGACGAGCGGGGCGCAACGTCTGGTAAGTGTTTGGCGAACAGCTTGTTCAAGCCATCCTGCGCAGGACCCGGACTCCTCACATTCTTTTCCATTGTACCCACACCTCCTGGTCCATGAAGAAAGAAACCGGATGATGATCGGGACTTCGGTTTCGGTGCTTGAGGTGGATTTGTCTGATAGCTGCCTCTTGACAGATCAAGTGACGCTGGCGGTGTCTCAACGTCCGAGAACGTCAAGGATTTCCGCCTGCTACGGGGGAAATAGCCTAGCGTTCTGCGTGAAAGCCGAGCGATCTCAACAGCATCTGTAAAGCCATCAATCTTGACCCAAGAATCATGCCTCCACGGAGGGTCCTCTGGATTTGAAAGAGATATGGATATGGACGGCGAGGTAGGTATGCTAGATAGTGGCGTGTCTTTGTCTACAGGTACACCATGTAACGCGGCCCATGGTGCTTGCATAGTTGTGGGCGTGGGCATTATCTCGCCGGCGGAGCCGTCCCCAAGATAGTCCATTGTATCGTCCAGCTCTGCAATTTTACGTCCTTTAACACCACATGCGTCGACTGGAAGCACAACTGTTTTCCTTCCTTGAATGCTGTCATTGGGCCACAATCGATTCGCCTTCCGGAATATATTCGGATTACAGTTATACTTGATCATCACTCCTGCGAGTGTGTCTTCAATTTTCACCTTGTGTAGATATACTAATGCATCTCTTTCCTCGTTTCCACGAGGGGATACAGAGGCAGCGTTCGCGTCGTCAGAATCTCTGCGTTTGTTTCGTCCCAAGAGGTCCGGGGCAGTATAACCGTTGGTAGCCATCAAAGCCTCACGCTTCCTCGCCTGTACCTTTGCCATTCTATCCTCCTTCGTTCCCACTCCGATTTGCTTGGCTCCAGCTCCTGATGGCCCCCACTGAGCAGGCGCGCCATGGGTATCTCGACCACGAGGTTCTTGAAATGACCGCTGTCTCCGTTGTGGTAAACGGGCTGGACTAGAAGTCCGGGATCTATCATTTCCAATGAGGGTGGACGCAATGTCTTGTAAAGATGACCAAGAGCTCTCCCAAAGACCCGTAGCAAAGCTCGAAGAAGCGGTCTGAGATCCTAGTATACTGGGCACCCCAAGGAATCGACTGCTACTGCGCGGGGCTTGAGGGTCTCTGACCGGTTTCGCTGGTCTCGAGGGATGGGTAGCAGGTATTGGGGATGGAGCTCTTGACGAAGACAGGTTAGGAGGGCCATCAAGCCAATTGGTCTTCCTCGCCAAGGGTCCTGGACATCCCTCATCCTCCTCATTTGTTCGACGCCGATTCCGTGGACGTAAGGTTAAGGAGCTGCTGGCGGAAGCGGTGGAAGAGGAGTCGTTCATCGCCATTCAAGCCAAGATTGGCCCTTTAATGACATTGACATTGACACGAGGGTAAAGGAATGCATGAGTCGAGATGATCGGTAATATGAGAAGCACCCAAGTGCAACCCAAATGATGTGTGGTTTCATTCCACGAGCTGCTGGCGGCTGACGGTCAATGGAATTATGAAACGCGGAAGCATCCGGCGTTTGTTTATACAGCCGCGCTTGTCTAGCTAGCCCTATCACCCTCAAAAGATAAAGAGCAGGATCATTTTACGGAGCTAACGTATCTGAAGGGTCATCATGATAGCAGCTATTGGCCCTAGGTCTAGTAAGCTATAGGTATTGTTACACATCGGCCGGGTACCTTAGCAATGCTGGCGCTGAGGTCTTGGATGACTTCCTGATATGAACTAGGAGATTACCCCGTTTTGGGTAGCCGGCGCTCTGTGTTTGGGTTTAGAGACTGTTGGGGTCGTGAGTCAGTTCATCCTTGTGTCTACATTTACTGGTACAGAACCGTATAGCACATTTATTGAATGGACGGTTGGCTTGTTGAAGGCCGAATGATTCCAGGCGAGAAATGGCGATGAGTTCCTGTACGGAGGACGCGGACGGCGAGGGCACTTGGTGGGCGGAAAGAGGAGTGATAGCAAGGCTCAAATTCATGCCTGCTTGCAACAAATATATGTTCGAAGCTCGCTATCGTATATAAACGTACTGCTGAAGTGAAGCACATACCACTACTAGAGGACGACATGTCTCGCAGGTCACATAGTGTCTGCGCCCAGTCCGCTCAGATCTCCGTTCATACCGAAGAATTGAAACCTATCAAACCCATTAGTATGTAGAGAAAGAGATTCAAGCGTTAGCGGCCTTACCAGTCTTCTACATTTAAAGCAGTGGGAGCAGTGGGACCTTGTCCTTGACTGCTATTACTCCAATTTTCAGGGCTATCGCCATGATACTGACCTTGCCAACCCGGATTTGGCTGTTGCATGCCTGACATTTGAGCTATATCTGCCATATCTTGCATACTTTGCGAAGACATTTGCGGCTGGCCGTGTACCGGTGGCTGCAGCATCGCCGGAGACTGCATGTGTGGCATTTGGAGTTGCGGATCAAGATTTTGCTGAGTAGGGTATTGCGGCATGATCATGCTGGTGCTTTCAGGAAATAGTTGGTCGGGTTGAAAGTTTTCCCAAAGACTCTGAGAGATGTGCGGCGATTCGCGTGTCACTAGATAAAGATCTGGCGGTGTGGCGGGGACTGTATAGGAAGGATTGAAAGGTGTGGGCGGTCGTGTGTTGGTTCGAGAACTACCCATGAAAGCGTCATTCGTCTGCCGCATGTTGTCCGAGGCTGATGGCGCAGCCATGGGGGCCAATGCAGGCGTGGAGGTTTGTTGACCTAGATCTCTAGACGGCGTTACTGCTGGTGTTTGCGGACGAGATCGTTCATATGAAACCTGGGGTGCTGGAGGTCCATTAGAGAAACCAAATTCCATATCATCATATTTACGCTTTTGCTGAGCATCTTCTTTCTCGGAAGGTGGTTTGTTATCAACTTTTGGCTTTTTATGCCTTTTCCCAGTCGCCTTCTGCAGCTTGTCTTCAAGCATCTTGTTTCCAAGAATTGATTCGAACAGGGTGTGTACCATTTTCGCTACCAGCCAGACTTTGGATACTTCTTTCAAAGCATTCATACAGATGGTCAATCTTTCCTGCGTTGCTGCAACGACCGAAGGTACCGATGAGCGCATTTGATACACATGCATTATAAGGGCAGAAAATAAGCTGTACACACTGCAATTCAGGCTTAGCCAGACGCCCAGTAGAGACCTCCCACACACTTACACGAAAGCTGGAGTAAATTGCAATTCCTTGGAAACTTGAAGGTGTTCAATAATTGAAGTGATCATCCCTGCAGCTTGAAACGCGATATTCCTTGAAGGATAAGCTGCGTCCGTTGGGTAGCCGTTCATCTGTCGGTTGTTCTCCGTTGTAGCAGGCGGCATGTGAGCCCTGTGTAACAGGCAAAGAGTTGTACTTCCGGATGTCAGTACTACTGCTACCAGACTAGCGTTCACTGCTTACTAGTAATTCGCATGGAGCAATGCCGACCAGAAGTTGTGGCTCGGCTTTTCCCAATAGACTTCCTTAGGACAATTTTGTAACCAATCTGCGAGAGCCATATCACTGTGCGTCAGGTCAATAGCATTTTGCCTTCGGGCTTTCGATGCCACAGAGTATTGTTGAGATAGGACCAAGCCCATGATTTCACACAGTCGGACATATTGGAGAAAGAATTGAACATGAACAAGGTTTGGTGGATACTTTGCTGGTTGGTCCACTTCGTCCTCGATGAAGTCGTCCTCGGTGACCATTTCAACGTCAGAGTCATCAGTATTGATATGCACGGGCCGACCTAGAGCAACAGCAACTGATCTGTCGCGGGTGTACAAGGTCCACCATATTCGTTTCCATAATCGTTTGTCGGGACGACTAAGCTGAGAGCCTTCGACACTGCAAGGCTGTAAGCATTGTGGTAAATAACGCCTATCTTAGGACATACCTTCTGTGCATACCCGAACCCTGCGCAACAACAGTCGCGACTCTAGTCCAGTAAAAGACGTTCTTCGTCACATCTATGATACCAAAGCTTAGCCAAGTAGAAAGTAAGCTGTAGGTCACAAGTTACCTTCAGGCCCTTCCCAATACCATCCCATCAATACCAGCGCTTGTACGATGGTAACCCGGTCGTCCTCATAATTGGCGTCATACAGGGCCTTTGCGCGCTTGTAGAACGTCATGGCAGCAGGTGTCGTTGAGCCGTTGGCATCCATGAGTTGAGGATTTGTACAGACTCTCGAACCGGCGAGGAGGATAGCCTGCAGCAAAAGCAAAGAAGGAGGATTTTTGTTGTCCCGATAGTGCGCCATGAACCGGCTCTTGTTGATAACGGGAACCACTGGAGCAACCCATTTGAAGAACGATTCGACGAGCTCATCGCAGAGAGCCCGTGGAGGAAGCAGGAAAGCTCCCCTCTGGTGCAGAATGTCGATTTCAATATTGTCCAGCTCCGACAATCTAGCTCGCGATCCCTTGACCGAATCGGGCAGCGGATAGTGAACCACGTCCGTCGTTCCATGTGTGTCGTGAACCAATAAAGACAAATTTGAAGATTCCCCCAAATATGCTACCCTTCCAGCTTCTTTGATCGGCGCCCTTGCAAACTTTGGCTTCATAAAATGTGTATAATGTAGGTTCTGCGCTCCCTGTTGGACAGCCTGCGCATCAGACAGAGAGGTAACGGGCATGCCATTATTGGCATTGTAGTCCGAGTCCTGGCGATCTCTGTTGAAGTCGTAGCCGGCAACACCTTCGACCGTTGGGGACAGTCCCTGAACGGACTCAGCAGGCTCGCTGCAAGCAATTGGAGCGTTCAGCACGGCCCAATACGATTCAAGTGGGTGGGTTTTCACCTCTCAGAGTCCTTCTCCCTGCCTGCGGCCTTTTTTCGTTTGGGCGCCGGGATCTTGCATTCGATGGAGAAAGCTACGCAGTTTGTACAAGGAACGCCCAGGCTTGCGGCGTCGCATCGGACCTGCTCCCCAAGATTAGGGCCTGCATGGTATATATATTCTCGAAGCGGAGCAAGCTGGGCGTCTCACCTTTCGCGAATGGCAAGTCTCGCACGCACGAGATGCTCTTTGACGTCGGAAGGAGGGATGCTCGGGACGCTGGTCGTTGGGAGCAGGGAGTCCGGTGGGAACACTGGTGGCGCTCATGGCGAGTGGAGTTCCTCGAAACCCGTGTGCCTCGGTCCTGAGGTTGACCTATCCTGAGCCTCAAAATCTTTTGCAGTTCATCAGTATCGCTGCTGCAGGGATCGTCAACCATCCCACGCGTTGGAGACAAGATCGCCCATCCAGATAGAGGAGCTTTGTCACAAGCGCCTGGTTCGACTCCAAGCAATGGTCTTGTGGCCCCGCAATCTTGTCAACTAAACCTTAGTTTATTCCCACTCACGGAGACACTCCTGTATTCTATACAAATGCGGAAATCAACGTTGAAATGGATTATTATGTCAATAAAAGTACGCTACAACCAGATCCTCTAACTTGTGTGTAGTACTCGTATTTCGCTTGCTTTTGGCCACTCAAGGGATTCGTCCATTTGACTGCGGCCGCGTTTTCACCAGACTGTACTCCCTGATCACGTTTACCAGAATCTCGCAGCTCCGTCGGGAGTCAAAGACTTGCGCATGGTCCAGCTCCTCAAACCAAAGAATGTCCAGCCCTTTCCCTTCCCACTCCAAGCATTTCCATTCCTCTGATGTAGGCATGTCGACTCCTTTGGTTAGATAGCGCCCAACAGCTTCACTGTCAACGATGAGATCTTTCCCAGAAAGGGAGACTGTCACCTGGTGACCTTCTATGTCCTCCTTCCATAGAATAATTTCACTCCAGAAGAAGCACCTTGCGCAATCAGTATTGAAGGCGACTACATGAATGATGAGTACTGACCTGCCCAAGGTATGAGCAACTCCCTGGTCCATAGTAGCAAAGTACCACAGCTGTTGTTCATTCGCACGCTGTGGAGGCCGACAGGTGAAATTATAAGCAACATCCGGGAGATGTAACAATATCGATACAGGGTCAATCAAAAAAATAGGCCCAACCATCTTGGAGGTCTCGGGATTATGTAACAGGTGAGACGAAATGACGCTACCATAAGAGTGGCTAACGAGCACAAATCTTTCCCAGCCCTGTTGATGAAGGATCTGGAGGATCTCGTCACATAACTTTTCTTTTTCCAATGCCGCACCAGTGATTCGGAACGAGACAGGCATTATCTCTACAGCAATGATCCCAATCTCGCCATCATCGCTGTGACTCTGTGGCTGGTTGATTTGGTTAAGAAAATTCACGTAGGGATAGAGGCCGATCCCAATCCCATGGACGAAGAGTACAGGTAGTCGACTCTTGGAGGTATGGGGTCGATGCCAGTATGTCAGCGTCTTCACTGGTGTTTTTTCGCGGCTCAAAAGCGTGAAGGGGCGTAGTGGGAATACCGCGAAGAATCGTGAAATTGCAAGACGGTGGAAACGAAATCCTCCAAGACGTAAACGAACATAGGTGATTGAATCGACGACAGAAACACACTAGACGCCTATATGAATAAAATTCGAAGAAATGGACAGCAGTACCACTCACGAGGTACCAAAATAGAGAGCGATAAAGCGTCTTGACCTCGTCAACACTAATCCTCAACGGAATTGCGTTGCCTCGCCCTGGTTCTAGTTTGCGACCCAGGAGCAGTTCGGTTTTTTGGAGATACTCCTCCAGCTCTTCCTCGTCTTCTGGACCATGATCTGCTTTGTTGAGAAATGCCCAGCACAGGAATTCTGTGTTTAAGAATTATATCTAAGAGCAATGGTATCTGGTTGGTACCTTGAAATACCTTTGATGTTGTCACGCTTGACGTCCGAAGGCGGAGCTCCTCTATGCCACAACGAAATGTAGCGTTCCGGATCATGTATTGAATCTTGACAACGATGGAAGAGCTCCCTTCTCTTCTCTCGACTCAGCGGCTCAGGGTGGCTGGCCGCACGCTGGAGCAAGAAGTTTCTAGGATAATAAATGAGTAGGAGGAAGAGGGTTTCTGCGATGGCCCATATCTCGAGCAGCAGCGGAACACGATAGCCTGCAGGATGCAAGAAGATGATGGCAACAAAGTAGATGGCGCTCAGTGGAGCAATATGATGAAGGAATAGAATACAAGCTCTAATGAAGTAGTAGTCCCAGAGCGAAGTACCAATCATTGTTGTTGACTTTCACTTGCATTGATGGCACGTTCCGTATTGATGATCAGTCTACGGAGGGGGCTCGGCTGGCTATATCAAATTTGATTTGGTGAGACGTTGGGAAAAAGTGACGGCGAGTGTTGGGTTGAATTCAATGTTGACTTTGTATTCTAGCGATCTTTGTGATGGGTTTCCGCTGGGGTAGAACTAGTCTTTCTCCCGGACTTTACTGCACCGATCGTCGTCTCGCTGATAGGACATGCATGCAACTGCATTATTGATTACCGAGCCCAAGAGTGAGAAGATAAGAACGGAGGAAGAGGTTTCCCCAACAATTTTGCTAGGCACCAGGCGTTTCAAAGGTCAGAATTTGGACCCTTCTTACGCTAAGGAACACCTTATATGCACTACACTACCGGAGATACCTCCTTGCCTGATCGATTTCCCCATACTTATTACTTTTGTGGACTGACTATTCATCCTCAACTATGGCACAAGTACCCAAATTCTACTTTGCGCATTTCCCAGTTACATCTCAGGTTCGAAGTCCGCACATCCCCTGCCTTGAGCCGCTACGTTGATACCATGCCAAGGTTTTCTTCCATACCCCATATTCGTTCGCCCTGGTCAACATCAAGCCGCTGCTTCCCGGCCATGTCCTGGTGTGTCCGCGAAGGGTTATCCCAAGGCTAACAGATCTCTCACACACCGAAGTTACCGATCTCTTCCTCACTGTTCAGCGCGTTGGCCGCATGATCGAGAGGGTCTACAAGGCTACCAGCCTCAACATAGCAATGCAAGATGGCGCCGATGCAGGCCAGAGTGTTCCGCACCTGCATACGCACATCATCCCACGGAAGAGGTCGGACCTGGACGACAGAGGCGGGTCTGATGCTATCTATTCTATGATTGATTCCGAGGATGGCAATGTTGGCAAGCATCTGCGAGAAATGTCCGAGGACAGACCACAATTTCCAGAGGTAGACAACGAGGCGAGGAAACCGAGAAGTATAGAGGAGATGGCGGACGAGGCTCGCAAACTTGCACAGGAGATGGAACAGGAATAAAACTCTGGTGGCAACAGATCTATATAGGCCGTACAGCTAGTATTACGCTCAACATGTTGCTTTACTTCCTTCGTATGTACAGTCCCTGGAGCTCGCGCGATAGTACTTATGGTTGTGTTCTAGCCAACAATATTCAACAGCATGCGTCCGAGAATATCAAATCGTAAAAGGCTTCGATGATCATTAAGCACATCAAGGCTATGAAAGCAGCTTGAGGTACGACAAGCATTCATGGCGATCTATCTGAGACAATCCAAGTCAACAGTGCAAAACAGGTGTCCATGCTGCTGAAATCAATACTTTCACAACGCTATCGGGCTCGATGCGCACTACATCGAACCAAACGGCCATTGCTAGAGCAGACTATATCACAGACATGCCAAAATGACGTGTGCCTACTTCATAAGAGACACTAGACTAACATGGTAGCCGACCTTGCTTCAGATTTCAGCCAAGGACGTCGAGGGCCGTTCTTTCATTCTTACTGCTCGTGATGTTTCTTGAGGCTACGCTCATGCTCAGGATAAAGTTCAGCGTCATAAGTAAATCTCTTACTTCCTCATAGTTCATCCTTAATCTCACCTGAATCCCGCTTTTTCGCATCAGCCTTTTCCATGTCGCTCATGCCCTTGCCTACCCAGCTCGTCAGAATCTCATACCCAACTTGGGCCGCTACCAGAGCTGTCTGCTCTCCTACACCGTCGTATGCAGGTGCCACCTCTACAATGTCGGCACCCACGACGTTCAAGCTCTCCAAACCACGTAGGATTCTGATCACTTCACGGCTAGTCCAGCCACCCGCTTCAGGCGTACCTGTGCCGGGACAAAGCCCTGGATCAAGCACGTCGATATCCAGACTCAGATACGTGGGGACTCCCGTCCCAATCCTTTCGAGAATTGCATCGATGATACCTCTGGTACCGATCTCATCAATATCATCTGCAGAGATACGCAAGAAACCCTGACGATCATCGTCTTCGTAGTCGTCCCATCCCAACAGACGGGTTCTAAGCCCAGCATGCGCGCTGGAGCCATTGATGATCAATCCTTCATTTGAGGCTATCCAAAACATGCTTCCATGATTGAAATCACTTTGCGCTGATGGCCATGCCGAAGGATATTTGGCCGGATGCCATGTATCAAGATGAGCATCGAAGTGCAGCACGGCGACAGGTCCACCATAGATCTTGTTGAGAGCTCGGAGTGCAGGGAGTGCGACACTGTGGTCACCGCCTAACGTGAGTAATTTGGGCTTTGGATTAGTTGGATGAGCTAGCGCTGGTGGACGGGAGCCGAGTTCGAGGAAGGCTTCGCTCATTTGTTGGAGAGCGAGAGCATTGTCGAAGGGGGTGATTGGTATGTCGCCGCAGTCGAGGATCGTGTACGGGGAAGAGTATGGATTCAGGCCGCGACGAGGATTGAAACCTCTAAACGACGTTTGGCGAGCAGAGGCTACACGGATGGCTCGAGGTCCAAAGCGTGCGCCTAGATACTGGAGTCAGGAATGGATGGATCTAGGAGCTTTGTCCTGCTGCGATCCTAAGCAAGCTCCATCAAACCTCTCTTTCTTCCAATATCAATACAATGGTAATTTACAGTCTATGTCGGGTTGATTGGTACAGGGCAAGGGAAATACACACCAGGTCTATAGCTTACTGCAGTGTCAAAAGGGGCGCCAATGATGCCTGCGGTGTGACATCGGTGAGCTCGGGCAATGCTATGTGCATGATGTGACGGCCTACCTATATCAAAAGGGACGGTCCTCTCGCTCAAACACTTGATATGCTTCAAGTGTGCGAAGTGCGAGATGCCGGAGAAACCCCACTATGCAGCATCAATCAGCTATCGGTAGGTGGTGGAAGGGACCTGAGGTAGAGTGCACGGCACAGTACCTCAAAATCCCATTTCCTATGGAGCTCATCTGCACTGTCAGGTCCCGGAGGAAGGATTGGATCCTGCTCGGGGTTATCATAGAAGGAAGAAGATACCGTGACTGAAGAAACGGCGATAACAAGGATGGTAGAAAAAAGCATATCAGCTTGAATGAAATAGATATTACTAGCTATATCAGATCAGACTCTCTATATGTTCTGATCTATCCGACTTATGATGACGCGCCCTGTCTGCGAAGCGCGATAGAAGTCTCCAAACACAGAGCTCCAGCATGCAATGAAGCGAGTTGGATATAGTTCTAGCGTATGCAAAAGTCTTTGAAAAGCTTGGCGTGACTGCAGAAAGAAATGCCGGTAAGGTCGTGAACGCAAGGTATCGTCCACATTGAAAATGATACGCAAACGATCATCTAGTAATGTATGCACCTATACGGTGTAGAATGAGGTAGTTGTAGAACTAGACCTAGAATGATTACAGTACTATAATAATGTCTTGGCGCGTCCAACGCGTGAACGACGTAAAGTACTTGTGCAACACGTAGCGTGGTCCAGAGCCATTGCCCAACATGCCTTTTGTCAGTAAAAGAACCTCTCGATGAGGTCGGTGAGTGCAGCAAGGCCCACAATATGGGCATTTAGTGTTGAAAAGATAGAACGAAGACCACCAAAGGCGCGCACAAAATCAACATGGCTCCCCGAATTTCGTCCTCGAGGGCCACAGAGATGGAACCAGAATACGAAACATCAGGCTTACAGTTCAACGAGCCTCTATCATGGCGCGCCGGAAAGCCGATCGCAATCGCCGACCTCTTGCGAAGGCTTCAAGCATTGTCCAAAGAGATGAGGAGTATGGAACAGGAAGAGAATGAGCGCGACTCTTTTACCACAGTCGCAAAGGAACTGGCGAGCCCAAATTTGCTGGCGCACAAGGACAAAGGTGTCAAAGCTTGGACAGCCTGCTGCTTGGTGGACATCTTGAGGCTTTGCGCCCCGGACGCGCCTTACACTGGGCAACAACTGAAAGTGGGTGCACGAGCTCTACGACAAGATGGCAGTATGCTGATAGCCCTGTAGGATATCTTCAATCTAATAATATCAACCATAATTCCCTCGCTATCAGACCCTTCGAGTGCATACAATACACAGCACCTATATGTGCTCACTTCCCTTGCGCAAGTCAAGAGTATCGTCCTTCTCACTGACATCCCGGCGTCTGAGCCATTGCTGGTCAACCTCTTCGTCTCCTTTTTCGACATATTAGCTGGCTCTTCGAAATCCTCAAATGGAGAGCAGTTGGGCAAGAATGTAGAACTTAATATGACCTCAATTTTAGTAACACTGGTAGACGAATCCGCAAATCTACCCTCAGAAGTTATCGATGTTATAGTCGCGCAATTCCTTCGTACAGACCCTCGCGCAACGAATGTGCCTAATGGGAAAAACAAGAAGAATGCTGCTGCGTTCGATGAGAAGCAGTCGACGTTGGTGATGAAAGAGCTTCCTCCCGCTTACAATATGGCAAAGACTATTTGCAACGAGTGTCCCGAGAAGATGGCAAGGTACATAAGCCAGTATTTCAACGATGTCATAGTGGACGCTTCATCATCCTCAACCACGAAAGCTCCGATCAAGAAAACGACCCACAGGAAGGGCAGTGACAATCTGGATGATTCTGATACAGACGTTGCCAGTGGGCCTACAGAAGACGACCTGAAAGAGCTACGAAAGGTGCATCAGTTACTTCGAGAACTCTGGCGTACCAGCCCTGCAGTCTTACAAAATGTGATACCGCAATTGGAGGCTGAGCTATCCGCAGAGAATGCTCATCTGCGATCTCTGGCCACCGAGACCTTTGGAGACATCATTTCAGGCATAGGAGCTGCAGGACTGCCACCGCCTCCAGCGCTAGACCCTGCCGCATTTCCACCAATTTCGCTGTCGGAGAGTCCGGACTCGACGATCAATCAGAACCTTCTGACCAAGCCTTGTTCTCCAACACCGTTCCCTCAGGCACATCCGCAGGCATACTCGAGTTTCCTTGGGAGGAGCCATGACAAATTTCCTCTCATCCGCGCAGCATGGACCACAAGTATTGGCCGAATATTGACCACTTCAGCCGGAGGTGTTGGCTTAAGCCAACAGGAGGAAAATCGCCTACTTAGCGATTTATCAAGGATGCTCCAAGATGTTGATGAGAGGGTCCGAATCGCGGCTGTGAGAGTCGTAGGAAGTTTTAGCTTCCGAGAAGTGATCTTCAAGCTTGGATCTTCTGGAGGTTTGGACAAGCCAGGATCGGTCCTTGCGGTCCTTGCCGAGAGAGTGCGAGACAAAAAGCACAGTGTGAGGACAGAGGCAATGACGGTGCTGGCACGTCTGTGGGGTGTTGGTGTAGGAGCTATAGCAACGGAGGAGGAACAAGTCACAACAATCCTCGGAGCAGTACCTTCGAAGATCCTTGATACCTATTACGTTCATGATCTTGAAATCGGTGTTCTGCTTGATCATGTCTTGTATGAGCAACTACTACCGCTTAGTTATCCCCCAATGAAAACGAAGAACACTAAGCTTCCCAACGGCAATTCTCAGAAAGCCAAAGAAAGCCAAACGAACGGGAACACAGAGCCAGAGAACATAGATCCTGACAGAATCAGGACTGAAAGAATACTTCTTCTCGTCAAAGACCTTGACGAGAGAGCTAAGAAAGTGTTCTTCGTACTTCAAGCTCGACAGCCTCAACTGTCGAAATTCATGACAGCGTATTTGCAACGCTGCGAGGATTACAACGGCGGTATTGTGGATGAGAATGAGAAAGCTATCAAAGAACATATGAAACGTCTGATAGATAGCTTCGCCAAGCAACTTCCAGATACATCGAAAGCAACGGAGACCATGTGGAAATTTGCCAAAATGCATGACCGTCGTAGCTATCAGCTGATTCGCTTTTGTATGGCACCCGAAAGCGACTATCGGACCGTGTATAATGCAATCAAAGAGTTTGCCAAGCGTATCGAACAAAATGCCCCTTCGCCGCAGGAGCTACTCAACGTCCTGCTTCCATTGGTATATCGAGTGAGTGTCCTGGTCTACAATAAAAGTCACGTTCCTGCCATCATGGATCTCTCAAGGACGGATGAAAAAGCTTTGGCAGCAACGGCTCATGAGCTGCTCCGAGAAATATCTGCTCATACACCAGAAGTCTTGAAAGCTCACGTCAAAGAGATTTGCCTGTCGCTCCAAGATGATGCACCGAACCTCAAGAAGACGAATGACCCAGGAGCTGTGGATAACCTCAAAGCATGCGCCGCTTTCGCGTCTAGGTTTGCCCAAGAGATCCCCAAAGATCGGAAGTTCGTCCATGCAATGATCAATTTCGCACTTTACGGCGCACCGGCAGAAGCGGCCAAACACGCCGTCACTATTATCATGACAGTATCGGACAAGAAAGAGATGCTAGCAAAGGAACTGCTTCAGAAGTGTATCAAAGACTTCAAGTATGGCGGAGAGGGTTTCCTTGCCCGACTCGCAACTCTCTCTCAGCTCATGCTTCTGGCTCCGACTGAAGTCGACCAAGAGAAAGACGCTGTAAGCGATATCGCCATTCAAGAGATTCTGATACAGGTCCGAACGCCTCTCCCAGAGTCTGTCGAATCCTACGCCTGGTCTCCTACAATCGACGTGGAATGTGAGGCCAAGTGCTGGGCTCTCAAGATCCTTGTCAATCGGATACGCTCCCACGCTGATCCGGCTACTCTCACAGAAATTGCAGATCCGGTCTACAAGTTACTCTCCAATCTCATCACCAACAACGGGGAGTTATCACCCACCAAAGACACACCACCCAGTCATAAACCACGCCTTCGCCTGCTCGCCGCCCGCCTATGTCTAAAACTATGCACGAAGAAATACACCGACGCCCTATTCACTCCTACAGCCTTCAATGCTCTCGCGCTCGTCGCTCAGGACTCGATCCTTCAAGTCCGAACTCCATTTATCCAGCGGCTCAAGAAGTATCTTGGCCACCAAAAGCCTCCCCAACGCTTCTACGCCATCCCGTTCCTCCTAGCGTTTGAACCAAGTACTTCTTTGAAATCCGACACCGCAACTTGGGTCCGTAGCAGAGCGACCCAGTTCCACAACCTGAAATCTCAGCAATCCACCTCGAAAACCAATGTGGTCATGGAGTCTGTGTTCGCACGCCTCCTCTCCTTGTTGGCTCACCATCCAGACTACGGTACTTCAGCAGAGGAACTCATTGACTTTGCGCGATACATGCTCTTCTATCTTAACTCCGTCGCCACGGAAGAAAACCTCTCTTTGATCTACCACATCGCTCAACGTGTCAAACAAAGCCGTGACGCCATCGGCTCCTCGACGGAATATGATGATCATCTGTATCATCTCAGTGACCTAGCCCAGCTCACCATCCGCAAATTCGAAGATGCTCACAACTGGAATATACAGACGCTGCCGGGCAAGATTCGGCTGCCGACTAGTCTGTTTGCAGAGGTGAAGGACCATGAGGAGGCGCAACAGATTGCGGCAAGGAATTTTTTACCCGAGGGCGTCGAAGAAGGTGTGGAAGGCTTGGTCAGGGCCACGTTAAAGGCTGCAAGGTCACAAGGAAAGAAGCGGAGAAGTGAGGCCAACGAGGAGGCTGACGACAGGACTAACAAGCGAGCGAAGTCGCTGCCTATACGCAAGGGGCCTGCGAAGGAGAAGAAAGCTAAAGCGCCCTCGAGAGCTAAGACGCCGAAGAAGAGCAAGCACAAGAGCAGCGAGGCGGTCCCAACGAGCGAGAGGAGAAGGAGTGGTCGAGCTAACGTAACCGGAGGACAATACGTAGAGCGAGACGACGCAGAGGACGACGAGGAGATGGCTGATGGCGTGGCGGCTTGGGAATACGAAGGCGGCGTAGTCGTCAGAGAAGACGGCGGCGAGGAAGACGCCTCTGACGATGTTGAAGACGTCAGCGATCAGGAGTCGGAAGAGGAGGATCCAGAGCCGGAGGAGACGAAGGATCCTGTTCCGAAGCCGTCGCCCAAGGGCAAGAAGCCCGTCACTGCCTTGAAAGGTGGCCAGAGAGCTGCCGCCAAGGGAAGGTAGATGCTGCTCTTGTCCTTTAGCGATGAACTGTCTTTCAGCCTGGCGTTCGTGTGAAATTGGGGGGGGGCAAGCATGTTGCGTTTTCCGGATGGATATATGGTTGATGGGATATGTACGTCTTTGAGCAGTTGCTGTTGCTTGATATCCTCACATCATTTTGCATAGCCTGATCTAGCTGTATATCTTGCTCGTTGTACTACATATTATCCTGCATCACGTGGATAGCTGAATAATGCTCTCTACCGAGCACTCGTCCGAATACCTCAAGGCATGTCGCTCATGTCATACCATTTCATTCCCTCCCCCTATCCCTCATTCCCAGCCCACCCTACCCATCTCCAAACCCTCCCCATCGCCCCCACTGAACTTCAGCTCCTGCTATTGCACTTGCTTCTAAAACGCTTTAACCACAGCTTCGGTCTCCAATCTGCTCCCCATCTATCACCTTCGTGCAGTAAGATCCTCAACAACTAATAACGGTGGGCAAGAGATTTCCATCATTTAGACCAGCATCTTGGGGAGAATATTAGATTTGAGGTGCTATTTTGAATCCCTTCCGCACAGGAATATACAGAGCCACCACTGATTTTCACAAAGGGATCTGATCGCTTCGTGAACCTTACGGTGTACACTTCTTCTGCTTTTCATAGCGGATGGACGGCAACGCTGTAGAACTTTCTGAGGCGATATGGCAATAGATCCGCCCTCAGCTCGTGTCTGGCCGGTATGTGGGTCCGTCAGTCTGTCCGGCTATCGACTTTCGTAGCAGGCTTGGCTTGTTGTACAGGCTTCTGCCCTTTGTTTTCAACCTTTGTTTTCAATGATGAGGGTGCCAGATGATAAGGCTGGATAGGTACTAATACACCATCGGAGCGTAGGTATCAAGTGTAGCTATATTCCTGTTGGCCAAATTGTTCGATTTGGTAGCTCAACCACCAAGGGTCGTTCGAGTTCCTAATCACATTGCCGTGATGTGACCTTTCGTGTGGGATTCGGGTAGTATAGTTCAGCGAAGAAGAACGATGACACCACGATGAAGAAGAGCAAAGGGACCTGGTAGCGTATGTCATACGATATCAAATAGAGGCATGCGTAACGGATTTAATTCAACGGAACATACAGCCAGATCATGTAGCCCATATAAGATTGTCCCCCTACCGTATGGATCCAATGTCTCATACTTGAGACACCCTGTCCTGTCATGTCGAATGAACCAATGTAGGACGCCGAAGATTATAAAACCGGCTCACTTCGCCTTGCCACCAGCGAGACGACGTCGAGCGAGCTCGATAAGTGCCTCTAGATCGCTACGTTCCTCGTCTGTTATTTCAGCTTTGTTGTCTTCGGTCGTCACCAACTGATCCACACTCTCCGGTGCCTCCGCCTAGCGACGTGTCAGTTAATCAAGTATAAGCGCAGTTTCACCATCTATTCGAGAACATACAATCAGCGCTCCGATCAAATTGTCAACTTTGTCAGCGCTGATCGAGGCTTCATTGGATCCCGCCAATAGTATCAAGTTGAAGGCTGCCTTTCGTTCGAGGAATGGCCGTCTCTTCAACGTTTCAGCCATCGATGTGTGGATCTCTTCGATAGGGCGAGCTTTCTGCTCCTTCAAAGCCTCTATCCGGGCATTGTGCGCCGCTTCCTCATTGGCGCTGCAGCGATTATTAGCAATTGCAAGGATAGAAATGTCACTGAGCTTACCGCTTGATACGATCGATGAAATCAAGCTTGATACCGGTCTCAGGTACTCGTAGGATTTGGCCGGATGGCTTTGTCATGATATCCTCCTCGTCACTAGACTCGTTCTCAATCTCAATCAGGCCGTTGTTCTTGAAACCACGGCGTAGAGCGATGTCTATAATGCTGACGACCTTGGGACGACGGACTTTGTATTTACGCCCCTTCGTCGGACTGGCTCCATGAGACGCGTTCACGTTGAAGTCAATGTTGTTGAGCTCAAGATCAATGTGATTAGGACACATCCACGTAGCTCTAGCTCGATTGTTCTTGGACTTCTTCGGAGGCACGGCAAGTGGAGGATCGAGGCAATCTAAGTGCCAAAAGAGATTGCAATGGTCGCACTGTATCACTTGGCGGTAAGCTTGTCCATGGGAAGCTCCAATGTCCGTGTTGTCCTCATCTCGGCCCAGAGAGGACCCGGAGCAACGAAAGCACAAGATCGTGCCCTCTTTGGCGTCCTTGAGCCTGAAGTTGTTGGGTTGTTCCTCGTAGCCGCCACGTGTTCTGCTTCTTGTTAGTCTACCTTCGACGACGTGCGGATGGCCTTGGTTATGATACTTACTGTGTGGTTTTCGCTTTGACAAGGCTGCATTCCTCGTACTCACCGTCTTCGCCGGTCTTGACTCCGTCATAGTAGTCCCTAAGGTTTTGAGGAAGGCTGTAGGAGATTGGGTTTTGCTTATATGAGTCGCAGAGTAACGCTTTGTAAAGCCCAGGGAGTGGAGACGGCTGTGCATTTCGATCTTCGGTGCACTTATTACAATACCATAAGCCTGTTGGTGCACTGTTGACGGGAGGGTCAATGCAAGTAAGGTGGAAAGCGCGTGTGCACCCTTCACAGCAAACGAGTACACCATCTCCGCTGCAAGCGGTACACACGTCTGAGTTACCGTCCTAAGTACCATGATTAGCCTTGAGCCCCGAGCGATATGACACATCGCTAGAGCTGGAACAATCGATCGGTGGTTGTTGGATAGTAATATTAGCGATAGTAGGGGAGCGGAATGCAGCAGACGACAGATTAGGAGGGTCGCTCCATATAACTTACGCTCTGACTGTTATCAGTGCGCCCATTACTAGTAGCACTGCTCTCGCCTTCCACTCCACGGCCAGCGGTGGTTGATTTAGGTTTCTTGACAGGTCTGCTATCGATGTTAGCAAATTAATCAACTGTTGCTTCACGCCTGGTAGCCGCGTGGGTAAGGTATTGGTATAAAAAAAAGCTAAACTATGATGGAGAGTGTACAAGATATTAATAGTAGCACAGAAAGGACAACGACCAGCGCAGTCAGAATGGAAATTGCGTAAGTATGATATATCCATCGAGGATGTGAAGGAGAATTATGGAATAGAAGACGAAATGGAACATGCGGATTGTGGAAAGACACAGCCGGTTCTCCGAAAGGTGTCCGAAGAGTAGAGAGCAAAGCCGCCAATAGAAGCCAATCTCCAATCACTCCAGGATACGATAGCAATAAAAGATTCCACAGAACGAATGTAAGTACTCACGATAACTTGATGCGTGCAGCCTTTTTGGGCCCCTTTAATGGACGGCTTGGGTGATTTGGCGTGGCGGCTCTGGATCCTGAAAGCGGAGGGATGAGGAGATCGCCAAAACTTGATGAACTTGGTGAATCCAACGACTCGAGCTCATCTCTGCCCCTTCCATGATGTGCTCCGTTCCGTAATCTTCCTTTCTTATCTCGCCCGGTCAAAGCAAGGATAGGAGGGGTGGAGCGAGCTGAGTGCAAGGGCGACACACTCCCCCGAAGTGCACTTTCCTGCGGCGCACTGAGAATGTGATTGTACCTCAGTCTTAGGTCCTCTCGCTTCTTCGCAGCCGCGTCGTCAGGTGGTGTATTTGAAACTGTTTGGGAGAGGATAGGCCGTCGCGCCAATGGATCGGGAGGTCGTAGCGGAAAAGTTCCTAGTCTTGGCCCATGAGAAGACAGGGCTTTGGATTGAGGCACTTTCGGATTAGATGCGTGGTTTGAGGTGGTAGCAGTTGGTTTTAACGTAGGAGGAAATTCCTCGTCATCAATAGCCGAATCCAAAGAAGAGAGAAGAGATGAGTCGCTAGAAGTACTCTTGGAACGTTTTATTCGTTTTGGGGGTCGCTCATCCTTTGACGGGCTTCTGTTAGCTTCCATGGTATCTGATATTGGCTCTGACGAATAATGATTGGATTTTGGAGGATGGCTGTTGAGTATGGATGGAGTCGATAGATCTTTTGTGATGTCAAAGTGGCGTGTGACGCTCGATCTGGCGCTCTTGGCAGCAGGAGAATTGGATACTGCTGTGGACGATGGGTCCTGGGAGACCTTATTCTCTCTGTATCTTTTCCTTGCGGCTTTGATACGGCTCTGAAACTCGGCTGTTTGCGCTGGTGATGGCTTCTGTGTAAGAACCGCATCAAGGAGGTCGGCTACCGTTGAGTTGTGTAAGCTCTCCGTATATAATTCCTTTACGGCATTACCAAGAATAGGATCCCGAAGCTCAGTCGCTCGTGTGACAGCTGATTCAACAATTTGCTTAAGCTTCAGTCGACCTTGAGCAGTGCGTGAGGATACGGGTCCGGGGAGATTTGTGTATGTGGAAGCTGGTTTTGCTACCGCCGCTCTCGTACTACCCTTCGGTGTAGGCGCATAATCATGGTCTTCTTCTCTTTCGCGTGGATATGAAACTTTCATGGCTCTTTCTTCTGTTTTGCGAGGCTCAGACCGTCTTGCTGTAACCGGTGGTGCCGGCTCAGGGGTGCTCACTTCCTCCCTTTGCCCTCTGAGCTCTCCGTTCTTCAGGTGGGTAACCCGCCGTGGCGGCTCATGTTGCTTCAACCTTGTCTTCACCTTGCTATTTGGTAGACTCCCTAGTGGTGCCATATGTTCAAGTACGCCATGCCTCTCGAGTCCTTTGTAATCTTCGAAACTCGGTACGGGTGCCCGTAAGGGTGGCTCGGTCCATTCATCTGACAGGTCCGCTTCATGAATCTCGATCTGGGCTTCATTTCTCAGGAACACCTTTTTGGGGCTAGAGGTGTGTGTGGGGCTCATGCGCTTTCGCATGTTGTGCCTTGACGAAGCCATCGGAAAGCCTGCGATTTCGCGGAGATCAAATACACATCCTGAGCATCATTAGTTCATGGCAACCTGATGGCGATGTAACGAGCCTATTGAACTCACAATCCAAGCTCCTATCTATTAAAAAGACCTTAGCTGGAGGTACAGTGTAGCGCGCAGTGTTGCGAATGTGATCCAGATTCAGAGGGTTTCGGCGGGATCCAAACGTCTGGGCTCGCTTGTAGCAAAGCAGAAACCAAGCAACATGGAATGAAGGGGAATATTATTCCATTTTTCTTATGAGAAAGTATTATGGATATAGTTTCATGCCTTTCTAAGTCTTTCGGAGCTTTATACAGGGTTGTGGCGGGAAAATTGTGGAGAGTTTGTTTCATTCATTCATTGTATTGGGAAAAGGGGTTACCTATTGTAGTCGTACAAGGAATTGAGGGATTGAAATCGTTGAGGCACGTTCATTTTGATTACTCTGCAAGCTCCTCTCCGTCAGATAACCATGTGTGGAGCAAGTCTGCACAAGAGAGCCTCCACGTGATTCGAAAGACTGTCTACATTTGCAACTAAGATATCTATTGCCTGCTCTGGGGCAAGAGTACCGGCTCGCACAGGATGTAATGGAAAAACATCCTAGTTGACATCATCGATGAAGGTATAGCCAACTGCGAGACCGCTTGAGTTTATGGCTCGTAGAGTCCCATTTGGGATTGGTAGATTTGCCCTCTGGGCCAACAGAACTCGCTTTGCAGCATGGGCCAGCTGTGGACTGGAAGCGCACACGCCATTACTCCTCTTCACTCGACTCTTCCTCTTCCTCTTCGACTGCTTGCTTTGGTGCCTTCTTCTTCTTCTTCTTGTTTTTGCCTTTGGCGCTGGTCGACTTGGCCGTTGGCTGCTCGAGTATCTTCAGGATTTCTTCATCAATAATTTTCTTGTCGGTCTTGTACTTAGACTCATCAGGGGCTGGCGGCGCAGCTAACCGCACCAGTCCGTTCTTCGTAATGGCTGCGTTGCGTCAGCAGATCAGCTGGGTGATTACCAACGCAGGCCAGGGACTTACCGATAGTCGTAAGTACTCGTGCGACTGGGGCTGAGTCTTTGTCTCCGACTACCTCGTATTGTCGAAGGACGTTGGATCGAACACATTCTACTACACCTACTTTCGCCGCCCTCTCATCTTCAAGTTGCCTCAGACTGAAAGGGAAAGTCCCGAACTTCTTCACTATCTCCGAAAGTGTCTGCCGAGAGCTTGGTCTCTTTAGCTGATAGGTGATGGTGGTTCTCCGATGTAGAGTTGGGCGATTATTCAAGGTCTTGATCTTTCCTGTTCCGAGACTGACACCAACCTCAACGCCCCAAACATCTCCAATCTCTGGTGACCCTTCGCCTTTGCCGCCGTCTGATGATGGAGCAAGGACTATCTTCTTTTTCCCTTCGATTTCATTCCGCTCGAATAACCACGAAGTTGTGCCCTCTACGAGATTACAATCGTAGCTCTTCACCACCTTCTCGAGAAGATGGGTCATCTTCGCATGAGACACAGCCTTCTCTGAGCTTGCCTTCTTCTTTTCCTCGTCTGTACCAGAAGCTAGTAAGCCAGGGGGCATCATGAGTCTCAGTAGGAGCTCGTTGGCATAATGTGTGGCGAGCAACAGATCCGCCTCCCGGCCGATCAATTTATCATCCTCGTTCTTCTCTCCTGGAACTATGATGGTGTCACAGACGATGGTGCCGAAGCCATCTATCTGCGCACCTAGCTGAATTTTGACAGGCTCGTTGGCCTTGAGCACTGTAGGTGCCTCTTCGGCGTCTGTAGAAAGGGGGGTATACGGGGTGATATAGGAACTCGGGGAGACGGTGGTCGGATGTGATATGCCTTTAATGGAATAATGGGATCAGCAAGTAAACCTCACTGAATTTTCCTAGGTCCTGACCCTTGGAGATTTTCTTTCCCTTGTAGACTTTCGCTACCTCCTCGCCTAACAGCTTATCCCCTTTCTCGCATATTGAAAGTATCTTTTCGCCCTCAATGCACCATCCTTTGTACAATTAGCACAAGACTGAGCCTGGCCGGATGGTTTCTACCAGTGACTGCCTCGAGGACTTTGTAGGAGATCTGGGCGGCGGTTTTGTATTTCGTAAGAGTATCGGGGTTATTCAGGGTATAGTCTGCTATCGTGAGGAAGGTCAAGGTCTTTCCAGAAGACTGTAAATACCAACTAGTTCTTCTACCTTCTCCGCCATGGTTGGCAAGGTCTTGACACAAAATCAACAAAACATCCGGTGATAGACCGCCCTCGAATCTCACTGTGGGTGTCGCGTGAAAGGTGAAATGATGCTGAATTGGTGGGGCCTGTAGTGGGGGCTTTCGGCTATATCATGTCATGACATAGAATACCAAACGTCGAGCCGGTCCTATTTCTTCTACATATCTCTATCATACCCAATTATTCAGGATCGTCACGATGACCAAACAGGGTGCTCTCGGAATATTGAGCCAGTCCCTTCGTGGAAATTGCGACGATGCTACTGTGTAGCCATTTGTAAGGAGAATCTTACGTGGGTTCAACTCCAAACAGTCACCCTCCCACAGTCACCTTTTGACTAAACATTACACAATTGGCTGGATTTTCCGCTTAGTACTCATATTCTACTTCTCTTCTAAAAGTTTACTTGCTTGCTTACTTATAGTAAGCGAGAGTGCATAGTCTTTAAGTTAATTAAATACTTATGCCTCATCGTTAGGCATGTAATTATTACATAAAGGTCACGCCTGTACGTGGTTGGTAGATAGCGATAATAAGCAGTGCGACTGCGACATAGTAAGTACGGTAAATACTTCATTTAAGCCTCGTAGTACTATGCGGATCGATGTACATCGTGTCCGCCACGTATCCATCAATTGGTCTGGTATGCATAATCAAAAGGTGACTGTGGGAGGGTGACTGTCCGGAGTTGAACCCTACTTGCGTCATGGAGAGCATCATGAGAAGTTCTGACCCACTCCCGATACGCCTGTTTACACATAACATACGCTATACTACGAACTTTCTAAAATGAGAGGAGAAATGCGATGTGCGTAGACCATGGCTTGTCAATGAGCTCAGGTTCAATGCCGTTCACTGTGCGGAGACGTTCGAATGTCTGCAGGAAGTGCTTCACCAGCAACTCATCGATATAATGTTCGACTTCGATAACAAGAGAAAGAGTTTTGAGGTACACTGACTTCGTGAACTGCTAGACCCCCAATCTGTTATAGACCCGACACCTGGGATATAATATGACGAGATGGCTCAGCGAAACGCCGGATCGACCATCGAAAAGTTGGGACGTAGCTTCAACGAGGATATTGACTATAGCGGCGTTTCAGCATCGTTCGACTTCCAAGACAGTAGTTGCGATGAACGACGGCTAGGGCAGCTAGTCCTAGCTCGAAGCAGCAAAGATGATCTTACAACAGATCACCCTTTTGACCAAGCAAGATCCTGAGCAGAAGAGTCCAGCCGTCTGCTTGGCCCGCTACTTTAACAGTGAGCCAATTCAGGAAGCGTGCAATGAGATGACGGGTGCAAGTTCCCCAATGGGTGATCTGCAAAGAATGGTAGCAAAAACCCAAAACTATGGAAATGTCAGCTCTTTCTCTGGCTTTGCTCCTCAGTCAGCAAGGCGTAAGAGAATAGGATTCCTTCTCCCAAATAGGGGAATTCCAAATTCGTAGAGCGGTGACCGGACAGAAAGTAAGGTTGCCGAAAGGTGGTGGTATGCGGATGATTACACAGTCCTGCCGAATCCTTTTGAAGACCGTGCCTTCAGTTCAGATCATCAAGCTGTCACTGGTGATGTCTCGTTGATATAAGCAGCTTTGATGGGTTCCCGAAGCTTTTCGACTGCTTGAGATCTGCTTCAAAGTTTGGCCTGCTACATTTTCTTTGCACCCAGATCCTCTATTGAATTGACGACTTTGCGAGCACTGCCGATCGCATTTTGATAGCTGTGCCACTCGTTGTCAGCAACAACAATCAGAATTTAGCTCACTTTGAGAAGCATACCCGGCTCCTGCATGTCCGTATGAATGCACCACTGCGAAAACTCCGTCTACAAGCTCAGACTCTACCCTAGGTCCGCCTTCTCTCGAAGGCCTTAGACCGCACTGCACGCTGAGAACGTCGAAGTCCCCAACCTCGTTCAATAGCTCCTGTGCTAAAGGCTTACAATTTTTCAGAATCGACTTAGTTGTCCCTTCGCTCACCTTGGTACTCCTATCCCTGGTTAGCCACTTAGTCAACAGATTCCGAATCGGAGACAGTACCAAACATGATCCTCGCGAGTCCCTCCTAAAATGGTCGTCCCACTCCCAGGTCGCGGGATTACATAGCTGTTTCGATCGGTCGTCTTCGCAAATGCTGTCTCTCCTTTGACGAGTACTGTCTGGCCTCTGGTTGGAAAGACGCTCTCATCTCCCACCAACACTCTGGCGCCCAATCCCGAAGCATTGACAAAGGCGTATACCTCTCCTAACCCACTTCTTTTGCTCAAAGCCGTTGCAGAATTCAAAGCCTCGGCAAGGCCTTTTTGCGTTGGTAAAAGTGACTTGTGTAGTTTACCGCCGCCAATCAAAAACGATGACAGCATACACTGCAGGTGCCGTGGAACGTTGATACAAATCGTCGTGAAGCGTACACCTGATTCCACTCCTTTTGGTAATTCAGAAGCGGACAGGAAAGTAAAATCTTCGACGACGGATCGCCACCACAGCTCGGGACTCTCTTCAGATATTTTGGAGGCCCTCTGGTGGTATCAGATAAAGATCGTGTCACAAAGATGGCTTCAATGAACGTACCAGTAGAGAGTAGAAGGGACAATCTTTAATACAAATTGTACACATCAGCAATCCCTTTCCAAGTCCTCCTAGAATCGTCTACTACAACCCATCGTCCCTTGTGAACAAAGTCATAATTTCATGAAAAATATAGGAACGAAAGTCGTTACTCACACCAAGACCAGCCGCCTCCCCCTCCCCTCTCCTTACAATCCCCATCCACTCCCGATAAGTCTGGGCATCCCAGAGCTGCTGCTCAACCTCATCGGCTTTGGCATGGGTACGCCATTGAGCCCCCGCCCTTCGAATATCGTAGATTAGCCATCCTACTCCCAGCATAAGCAGGGCCAGCGGGGCATCACGAAGTTATATCAGAGGATCATGAGAAACTTCTTTACCAAGGCGATGTGTAGTGTGGACTTTCGTCGCCTGGTATGTGCTCGGCAATGATGGTTACACGATAGCCGGCTTGCTGCAGGAAGAGGGCGGATTGCAGGCCAGTGATGCCAGCGCTATGGGGGTGGATTTGTTAGTAAGGTGGAGCAGTAGATGGACTTGGCGAAGGGGAGATACCCTATGACTACGATATGCTTGGGATGGGACGTTTGGGTGGGCATTTTGTTGATGTGATATTGAGGAATTAAGGGAGTGTGGGGTCTACTTGGAAGTCTCTTGATTTTCTATAGATGTGACAAGGCTACCTAGAATAGTATGGTGCAACATGGACAACATCCGGAAGAGGCTCAAATTCTCGGATGGTCGTATGCTATCACTTATGTGTTTCGTTGTGTCAATGCTGAATTGATAGAAGACTACACATCGAAACCATACATCGAAATTCTGCAAGTGTCAGCGTCTGAGGACCTGCAAGCTGTCACGGTCGAGATGACCTACCATATAGAATCCAGGGGAGTTGTCTCATCTGGGACTTTGAAAGCGAGCAAGGAGCTTGTAATGCCGCATGGTGCCCAGATGATGGTTAGGTCGAGATGGCTTATCTTTCGTCTCGGGCTGTGTGTCACGTGCGGTTGCCGACTGTGCTCTTAAGCTTTAAGATCATCTTACGCCATTGTGGCCATTTGCAGCTGTTCTGGCTTCCTCCTTTGCTCTTTCCTTCCACGCATCTCTGATGCTCTTTGACGCTTCAATGAGGTCTTCCTCCGACACTTTGTCTAATATGCTCTCCATCACGCTGTCGACAACGCTGATGTGATTTGCTTCGTGTTTATCGTGCCGAAAGCGCAGAAATCTCCAAGTTCCCTTGTCAATCAGAGAGCACTCAACCACTTGATCGTTCAAGGGCTTCCCGAGCGCTTTCCACTCTTCCCATTGTTGTCCATCTATGACCAACGTACCATATGGAATGTCTGGCTGGCGATCACCCCCATAGACAGCCAATTTGATGTGCGGCATCGCGCTGTAGTCGAGAAATGGACTCTGATCTTCATCTCGGCTGTCTGGATCAAGCAAGGGAAACTCAAATGTCATCCTACAGTCGATGGAGTTCTCGTCTGCGGGTTTCCATTTGATGATGTGCTGGTCTGTTCCAAATTGATAGGGCGTTGATCTGCAGGTAAATATCAAGCCATCATTACCGTGAGGAAGTGCGGGAAGCGTTTCCTTGAACATCTTCGGAGTTCCGTAACCAAACTCCATTCTCTTCCAGTCGACTATAAAGCTTTCCGTGGGCTCGGGTGGCTTATCTTTGCGAAATTTCACGTATGGATTGTACACGTTGTCTCTGAAATATGCAAGCCGCTTGTCCAAAGTTCGATGCATCAAACGTTCGCCATCAAGTACCATACAATCGAAGACTAGGTACATCAACTGCGAAGCCTTCCCCGGATGAGTATCAATAACGAGTTCACCATCCAAGATTGTGTCCGTGTGGAAACCACCACTGGGATTCGGAAAATCTATATTTGAAATGTAGTAATAATCATTCTTCCGATCAACTAGATAGGTCAATCCTTTGCCGTTGTGAATGTACATCAAACAACGTATGCCGTCGGTCTTTTCGCAGAGGTAATAGTCTTGCCTCTTGAGCTCCTCGAAGTGTCGCCTGCAAAAACTGACAGGCTGAGCACCTGGAAATCTCTCGTTGTTTCGATTTAGCAGCCTAGCGACTTCCCAGCGCAGCTCGGACAGCGGCGATGGATCTGTAACTTGTGGTCCTATTTCCGCGATATTTGGTGTGGAGCCTCCCATCTTTTCACCTGAGAGTGTAATACTGCGCCGAATCACCGGACATTCAGACCCAATACAACCACCGGTAGTGCTGAGACTGTCTCTGGATTTGGTCGTCGATGGATCTTTTGTGTATCTGCCACGTCGTGGCAGGTCAAAATTGTCGCTAAGATATGGGTCGGATTCCACAAGTAGTGTCAGAGGACATCTGGACGGCTGCCGTCAACATTTTGACTACACCATCATTCCTGTCACGTTGGATAAATATGACATCAAACTGTGGCTCGAGCAAGCAGTAGCCAGGTAAACCCGGATGACTCATATAATTACACCATGCTGTTGGTATGTGGAGAAGCGCGGACGAAGGACAACGGTGAGACAAGCAGAGAACAAGGCTAAGAGGCGCTAAGAGGCGCTAAGCGGTCCAAGTGGATGCTTGTGCCTAATTGTGCTAAAGTAATAATCCGTAATCTGAATCGGACAATGCAAACGCGATTATCGCGGGTCTTGGAATTATTTGATGGTACGTAGTCACTCCCTCTTGTTCCTTGTGGATGCTTTGCCGATGGAGCAGTTGTCGCCGGTGTTGTCGCGCGACGATGAGGTCGGAACGACTCCAGGTGGCCTCCCTGCTCCTCTCCTCACAGTACACCGAGATGGGCGGCTTGCGCGCGTCTATTCACCATGGGGATCTCCTGTCTTCATGACGAAAAGCTAACACCATTGAGGTCTCAGAGATGTGGCCGCCATGTTTCACCGATGATTGAGGCTCATTTGCCCGCCTTTGCCCCATAGAACTACCGCCGCTCTGTCGTCAACCATGCCGTCTCCTTATCCTCTACAGCAACTTCCTACCACCTCATCCGCCCAAGGCGACGTTATTAACCCCTTATCAGTGAATGGGAGCCGTGACATCACTAAAGATGGATCGCGCAAAGACGTAGTGCCAAATGGCGTGCAAGATCCGAAGGAAAAGGCGAAAGCTGTGACGGCAGCGCCAAGTATCGTCATGCGCCAGGAAGGAGCGAAGAACGTGTCTTCCTCAATAAACAAGCAGGCAAACGGCATCCCTGACCTGCCCAATGGCACCACCCAAACCCGGAAGCGCTCACGATCGGGCTCACCCATTGTGCGATCATCAAATAAAGATAGAATACTGAAGCCACGAGGGTCCAACGACCCGAAAAGTGAAGGACTTGAGAACGTTGAGCTGGAGCAGTATCAGCATCGTACTGATATCCATACTGCTGCACTTGTCAGCGACACGACCGAGCAGACATTGCTCCACGAATTCAAAAAGGGCGGGAAGTGGTCTTACATGAGGCATCGTGGGCTTAGTCCCGTATTGATTAGAGACGAGAAAGACGACTATTTGAGCAAGCATGGTGTAGAGCGACCGAGATGGTTCGATCCCCCAGTGAAACCTCTACGAGACTCTGCAACCGTCTTTGGCCTAGGCTATGGTCAGTATGGTAATCTCGGCAACGGAATCACTCAGCAACCCAAACCTTGGATACGTTATCCCGCAGAACGAAGGCGAGCTGGAGGGAAAGTGACTAAAGAGCTTCGTATTTCACGGAAGGACATTGCAACTCAGGCAGAGCAACTTGACGAACTTGTGCCCATCAGGTTGGATGTCGAGTGGAACAAGGTAAGACTTCGTGATACCTTTACTTGGAATCTACATGATGGAGTTGTCGCTACAAACCAGTTTGCCCAGCAACTGGTCGAGGACTTCGGGTTGCCGCTTGACCAGTGTGGTCCACTTGTGCAACAAGTTACCACAAGCCTTCGAGAGCAGATCCAAGACTTTTACCCCCATGTCTTCATTGAAGAGGAAGCATTGGACCCGCATTTACCCTATCTTGCTTACAAAGATGATGAAATGCGAATAATAATAAAACTCAACATCACCATTGGGCAGCATACTCTTGTGGATCAATTCGAGTGGGAGATCAACAATCCTTCAAATTCCCCCGAAGACTTTGCAAGGCAGATGACGCGAGATCTGTCCCTGGCAGGAGAATTTACCACAGCAATCGCGCATTCCATACGAGAGCAGAGTCAGCTGTTTACGCGAAGTCTTTACGTGATGGGACATCCTTTCGATGGACGACCTATTGAGGATCAGGAGCTCAAATCCGGGTTCTTGCCCTCCCCGATGCCATCACCATTCCGACCCTATCAAGCAGCCAAGGAATTCACTCCGTACCTGTACGAGCTCAACGAGGTCGAGCTCGAAAAGACGGAGCTGTCTCTGTCAAGAGAAGAGCGCCGACAAAAGCGTTCCGTCAATCGACGAGGAGGCCCAGCTTTGCCAGATCTTAAGGACCGTCGACGCACTATACGGACATTGGTCGTTTCCTCCGTACTTCCAGGGGCAGCAGAATCTCTGGAGGACAGCAGGATATTCAAACGAGCGGTTGCTGCAACAGGCAAAGGCCGTCGTCCGGGATATGGTCATAGGGATGGCCTTGACGACTCTGATGAGTCAGAGAGTGAAGACTCTGCACCAGACTCTCCTGCTATTCCGACCCACTTGCTTTCTGGTACTGCGCGCACAAGGGGAATGAGGGGCGCAGCAACTGCGGCGCAAGCCGCTATGCGAGGAAACATTGCACGTTCGGCAACCCCGGAGGCATCGAATCTCCATCACCACGAAACACGTACTTCTGGACGCAAGTTCGGTGGCAGGGAGTATCGAGAAGAAAGCGTTGACGATGTCGCGCCATCATTGATCGTCAAGCTTTCGATACCTCGAGATCGATATCGGCAATTCACGAGAGATCAGAACAACAGAGGGAAGCTAGCGCCGGCTGCACCGCTCGATCACGTATCTCATCGACGATCAATGAGCGGGACACCGGGACGGAATACTCCAGCGCCTGGCGCCATGGGTCCACCCACTACGCCCGCAATCACTCTTCATCAACAGCAGCAACAACAGCCACAGCAACAGCACACACTGAAGCAGCATGGGAGTCCAAGGGAACTCAAAGATGGTGTCAATCCGCTCCACCCGCATGCCGCACAAATTGGCCGGGTGGATGCCCTTGGTCCGCCCAGCCAGGAACATCCTATGGTAATCCCCCTTTCTTTTTGACAATGAGACCTTCTATGTTGTTCATATTTCGAGGTGTTATAAACTCAGCAACTAAAGTCCGAATCTAGCCTGCTCCACCTCCATGGCTCGGCCAAGCGCTTTTGAAGCTCCAGGAAACCTATCCCGACGATCTTTTCGAAGGCACAATGCGTTACACGGCTGTATCTACTGCTAGCGATCTACCAATCAGCATACGTCCCAATGAGCCTGCACCACCGGATACCAAGTTCATGTATTACCCTCGGATTAAATGTTTAGATTGTCCAGGGAAGTTGTATACGCCAGGGCCTGAAACTGGGGTCAACAACTTTGAGGTACATCTGAAGAATAGGCTGCATAGGGAGAAGGTCGAGAAGAGGGTCAGAGACAATGGAATGGGTGGCCTAAGGAGCTGATGAGGCGTTCAGGCGTACTTTGGAGCGGCTTGGATATGGTGCGATGACAGACGAATTACAGTCAGCGCGCGGAGGCACAGAAATACCCTTGCAATGAACCATCTATGGCATGTTTCCCTCCCATGCTTTCATTCACGATTCCGTTGTCATGGTAAGTCATCTTTCCACTACCCCACGTACTCGTATGTGCTTCTTATTTTCGTGAACAGGGTTTTTAGATCGATGTTGCTCAAATGGCAATGATGCGCTTGTCCCCTCTACCCTTCCATTCAAGCCTATTCGCTTGGCACATTCACTTTGGCTATGGCTGTTATGCAGTCCAAGCGCAAGCGAGTCATTATGCCATTATGTCTCTGCAGGATATCAATACCATAAATCCTGCCCCGATAAATCCCTCACTTTCTCTGCACGTGAGAAGGAATAGCTCAACACACAATGTACAACTCACCCTAAAGCAATGTTGATACACCTCTCCGGCTTCCTTCTCGGGTCTCTCGTTTCTTTGTCTCACGGTCTCCCAGCACCTGCGCCAGCGCCTTCTCCGCCAAACAGTCTGATACAATGTACACCGAATCAACCGCGGATGATCCGCATAGCACCACCCACCCTTCGAACTTGCGCGGTTGCCCTGCGCGCACTACCGTCCTTTCAAGACATGGGTGAATTCCACGCTGGCGGCCCTGCCGATATGTTCCGACTTCCGGTAACCCAGATCTATGGCTCGTGTACGGTGGTTGTGGAGCTTGCAGGCGGTCATGGGTCGGAGATGGGCAGTTGGATGGAGATTGGGCTTGCGGCCAATCAGCTCAACATGGCGTGTGTGGATTCAGATGCAAATCCAGCCAGGATGGGAGGCGGGACGATATGTGGGAGGACGAACGGGGTTGTGGTAACGATTAGAGAGACACTGATGAGTGGAAATTGGACGATAGCCGGTCGTTGAGGAGTTGAGATTTCATGAGTTGAGAGGGGGAAGTGCAACTCGAGTGTTGGGAAGGGTCTCAGGGGTGTTAGCGTACATAGGTGTGAATGTCCTGCTATGGTGTACTTTCTTGCACAGATGTTTCACTGCCTGTACAAATTCAAAGACTTAATGCAGCTTTGGACTTTCACTGTCTGACGCATAGCCCGTAGGGACCACGGTGTGCTGATCAATCATTCGTTTTCCTAGACTCAATTAAAGCAACTATTATGATTCAGCAACGTAAGAGCCTGGAACCCTCCAAGATTTTAGAGAATCCGGCAGAATGTGAACAGGAAATTCGAGCCACTCTCCAAACCTAATACGTGAGGACAATATCAACAGCCCAACAACGCGATAGGTTCGAATACTCCCTGGAACCCTGTCCACGTAGTCTATTGGATGCTCAAATCCTCGTCAGCAAACGGTAAACCATGGTGGGGGTGAGGAAACCTCACTGCTCTCTTTTGCTTTTCTCTGACAAAGTAAAAAGGAAATTAGTCTATCATCAGAAACTCATGCGCAAAAGAGGATCATTGAGAACCGATATTTTCATTTTCCTGTCAATGAAGTTGATGTATTTAATGGCCATCCGAATCTTCAATAGCCACAATGTAGGTTGCTCTCATGTGAGTCAAGTTGTCTTTACTAGACTTTCAAGAATACAGGCCTAAAGAAGTTGTCCCCAGCAGTGACCATAGTTCGCATCTGGAGATGTGGTAAGTTCCATCAGCTCTTGTGAGCCTGATGGGAGCCCTCACTTTATTCATGTCTTCGTCTTGAAGAGTATATCAACCTAGCCAAAGAACCCACTAGCCACATTTTGAACCCTTGCATTCGGGGACCTACCACCAGTGCCTTCGGTTGCGTATCGCTCAGCCATCACCACTGCAAGCGATAATGTCACATCTTGCCCGGATACAGACCCACCTCACCTGACCATTGTTGATGTCTCCCATCGATGGATATGACTCACCAGCCACTGCTGAAAGTAGCCGACCAGCGTCCTGCACTCGCACGGAATGAATGCCCATTGATCATCGCAGCAAATGTTCGAGTAGCGTCTCTCGTTGACAAAGAGCAGGAGGCGTATCCGAAATTAGCCAAGGATGTAGAAGAATCGACAATGGTGAAGTTTGATGAGATCATGGAACAATATGTATATCAGTGGGACTTTAATCATGCTCACGTCTCTGTTACATTGTAGGAGAGAAGGGACTGCAGGAGACGTACCGACACCAGCAACGCGTACCAGATATCAGCCAAGGATATAGAAGACTCGATAACGGTGAAAGCCAATGAGATCATGAACAATATGTATATCAGTTAGCCTCTCACCATACTCTCGTTTCTGACCCACTATAGGAGACATAGACACACGCATCGCTTAGAGGAACTGCAAGAGACATACCGCGTATATCATCATTAGAAGTGAAGGCACAGGCTCCCCGACTGATACTCATAGCTCGCCCGCCCATCGTATTCGCAAGCTCTGACGCAGCCTCTTCCATCGATGAAAACCACTCAGCAACGACCGCTACAAGTGATCAAGGAGCCTCTTACGCCCATACGGAGCACTTACCCGCCGCTATCGCAAGCAACCACACAGCCTCTTCGGTTAGAAAATGGCCAGTCATCATTGAACCAAAGCGTCATTCGGAGCCACGGACTGATAAAGCTTATAGTTAGCAATGCGAGGGGGGGCACATGAAGCTGCTTTCCTGATGGATACGATCCTAAATTACGTGGCTCTATGCACATATTGCAGTCATTCTCCCTATCTTACAAGTATTTCTTCGGTCCATTCGCCCTACGTCGTTTGTAGATTACATATGAAGCCGCTAGCAGAAGCTGAACGCCAACGAACACGAATATCAGAAGGCCCATCCTGGGTCCTTTCGTGGTTATGACTAGATCACCTCGTCAGCAATGTGCTTCATTTTGAGGGAGGGACCTCCGTACTGTCACCCATGTGTTTGGGCAAGCTTTCGGCCAGGCTACTATGAGAGTCTCTGAGAACGCTTTGCAAGCTAGAGAACTGTCCCTGATAGTCTCGCACCGTCTTTTCTATACCTTGCAATCTCTGATCCACGGAGTTCAATCGATCTGCTGACAAGGCGTTTCGAGATAGCTCCTGATGCCTGCCTTCCGATTTTTCTGCGAGGCCCTTGACCTCGTGGAAAAGGTTATCAAGCTGATGAGCCATACTCTGTAAGCGGTTGTGGAGATCTTCGAATTGGGCGGTGTGATCGACAATAGCAGAAGCTGGGGTGTCTTGAGGCGAACCTGCGTTGTTGTTTGGCTGTTCGGCAGGCGGAGGTTGCGCTCTTCCCGGCTCTTCTCGAGTAATGGACTGGGCGGTGAAGACTTTGAACTTGTTGGCTTCGAATGAATCGGCAGTCTCCGCAGAGGCAGCGGTAAGGCCGAAATGGTAGCCCGAGGGCATTTGGATCTGTCACTCCATGTCAGTGCTTTACTTCAGACAAGCGCAGTCTGGAAACCAACTTTGTCGCTCGTGAAGCATAATTTGTGATCAACGGTGACCTCGAAAACACCCGCCTCTTGTTTGATCCGTAGCATTGATGGGCGTCCCAGGTTTCGGTAAGAATAATCACAATGGCCGAATGCCAGCGAGTCTACAGAGTGATAATTTTTGTAGTCGAGGGTGCCATCATTCATGAATCCACGAATGCCTCCTCCCTGCCAAGATTAGAATTGTCTTTACACTTGGGAAGTATCTGCCTTGCAAACCTTGCCACCATAAGGGTCGACGACTAGTACAAACCCATCGAAGTATCCGACGGTGTATATACTCGACGTTGCAAGGCTGGATGGTCCGTCTTTGGCGTACCACAGGTGTAAATTTCCGCTCCCTCTTTCTGGACCGGTGGCTCGAAACTCGAATTCCGCAGTCCATTCCGATTGCGAAACGCTGGCCTCACTATCAGGTTCATAGTTCTTACCTGGAAGGTGCACACGTACCTAGCATCTGCCCAAACACCTCCTCTCTGGTTCCCAGGGTATGGAGGTGTTAAGATGACTTTATCTGTCATCTATTCCCGTCAGCCCAAGGCTGACCTCGAGATACCATGTTTTCCCTTAACCATACCACTTGAGGCATCTGACCTCCATCTCCAGATATATGCCAGCCTAGGAGATCGTGGTTATTCGGAGATATCCTCCAGAAGCGTGAGCACGTGTTCGCTGCACCAAGGATGCTGGAGATACTCACTTATCATTATGACCGAAGCTGGAGCTTTCGATCAAGTATTGCGCCGTCGCTGATGCAACCAATATGAAAGAAGGAAGAAAAGGATACATGATGCCTAAAGAGCAGCGGAAATGGTGCCCTTCGTGCCAGCAGAGAGCCACCGATCAATGTCTGTAGATATTCGAATTGCGACACGCGCAACCCACCCAAGCTTGTCTTTTGGAGGGGAACGTCTCCTATGTTCGGCTTATAAACTGGTGACAGCTGCTTTGATCGATTTATTGTGCAGGCTTCCTCGAGGCAAGGACACTTTTCATAATGCTGGCAGCTGTCAACCCCAAGACGATGACAGTTATGGAGATGCGGATTTCCCTAGCAATTGAAACAGTAGAAGGAGATATATCAAAGGAATGTTTAATATTCAGACTGCTGAAGGCGACGGCGTGCCTCACTCCACCATCTGATAAATCCATCTTCTGGAATCCCTCCCTGATCAATTCAAGCCATTGCTCCAGGATATTGCCGTAGATCTGCCGAGACCTAACCCTAAAGTATTGTTATGGTTAAAGTGGACCTCGCTCCGTTCCCATGCATCGTGCCGTTTCTCTTTCAAGTACCTACTTGAGAGTACTTCGTAGAATATCACGACAATGCGTTTATGGCGGATCTTTACCCTTCGATAGCACAGACTGCTGTCGTTGTGACAGCTCTTAAGGTCCTGCTGTTTCCAGCCTAGTGAGTTCGGTGCTCCACACAAGGAGAGAAGTGTTTCAAGGCTCAATTGGGTGCAGCAAATCCACCGATTTCGAGGTCCACCGCAACTGGCTTGCTCTTACACACTCTTTTCCAATCAAGAGGTGGTACTTTGAGGTAGCACTCCTTATTAATACGTCAATGGAGGATCACTGACAGCATCGCTAGGAAACGTCACAATGGACTCTCGACTACCCTCCTTTCTTTGCCTATTTCGAATGGCTCCTGTCCCAAGCTGCCTACTATATCGATCCCGCAATGTTAGATGTGAATAACATAGGGTACGATAGCTGGCGAACTATATGTTTTCAGCGCTCCACGGTCATTGCAGCAGACTTGATGCTAGCGTTGGCATTGTATATGTAAGATGCATTCGCCTACATATCACATGCAGTATAGGGACGATGCTCATTTGCCTGGATAGTTATGTCAAGACTTCCCCAATGCCAATGCAGAAAAGCTCTCAAGCTGTGGCTATATCAATACTGTTGTCACCAGCGCTCCTGATCATCGACCACGTCCACTTTCAATACAATGGCCTTCTTTACGGCATCCTTATACTATCACTGGCCTTTGCCCGGAAACAATCGACGATGCTCTATGGTGGCATTCTCTTTGCGGTGCTGCTATGCTTGAAGCACATCTACCTGTACCTAGCCCCTGCATATTTCGTCTATATGCTTCGAGCATACTGTCTGAGTCAAAGATCAATCTTTCGAGTTCGCGTTGGCAATTGTGTCAAATTGGGCCTCGGGATAATCGGGGTTTTTGGGATTGCCTTTGGGCCATTTTGGTACTGGGACCAAACCAACCAAGTCCTTGGTCGGCTCTTTCCGTTTTCTCGAGGCTTGTGTCACGCTTACTGGGCTCCGAACATATGGTCGATGTACTCGTTCACTGACAGGATTCTTCTCTACGGTGAGCAACCCCCCTTAATTCCCTAATCTCGACTAACAGACCTAGTGGCTCCCAAGCTGCGCTTGCCTGTTGATCACGCCGCTCTGGACAGCGTCACCCGGGGCCTCATTGGAGATTCATCCTTCGCAGTTCTTCCCAATGTGTCGCCGCAAACGACCTTCAAGTTGACATTATTTTTCCAGACTGTATGTACCTCTCACACACTTCTCTGTATTCAATTCTAATCGTGACTAGCTATGCCTAGTCAAACTCTTCTTTCAGCCAACATGGGAGACCTTTGTTGGCGCGGTTACTCTATGTGGCTATGCTTCCTTTCTCTTCGGATGGCATGTCCACGAGAAGGCTATATTGCTTGTAATCATCCCATTCAGCTTGTTGGCATTGAAAGACCGACGGTACCTGGGTGCTTTTCGACCATTGGCTGTAGCCGGACACGTATCATTATTCCCTCTTCTGTTCACAGCAGCGGAGTTCCCGGTGAAGACTGTATACACCGTCTTCTGGTTAATACTTTTTCTACTAGTATTCGACAGGCTCGCACCAGTATCGCCCAGACCGCGTGTTTTCCTGCTCGATAGGTTTTCTCTGCTGTACATCACCGTCTCCATTCCCCTAGTGATCTATTGCTCGCTCATACATGAGATTGTTTTCGGGGCGACATACGAGTTCATGCCACTGATGTTCACAAGCTCGTACTCGGCGGTTGGCGTGGTTGGCAGCTGGATCGGATTTTCTGTTGTGTACTTTACTTCGTAGCGTTGGTTGATACCCCCAGTAGCTCAGTACGCTACCTAATATAGATAATCGAATGGAATGGCAACTACTAGCTCCCATATGTGTCGCTCAAGCTAGGGATACCGATGTTGTAGGTATTCAATATGCAGATTGGCGCCTGCCTTGGTAAGGTAAAGCATTCATAAGACTTTACCTGAATCTACTGACCTCGATAATGACGACGAGGTCTGTGTCTAGGGTGCAGCCAGCTGGTTGGCGGATCTTCCTAGCCAGAGTGAAGGGGGGGGGGGGGGGCATGCAATCTCCATTATCAGTCGCACAAATCAAGCGATGGTAGGGAAGACTGGGCAAGTGCGGAGACTGACTATGGGTATACTCACTGCAACATTGATAAAGGCCTAAAGCCCTGAGTCGCCTGAGTTTTACAATTCTTTCAAGTCCATATACGACTAGGTGGTGTTGCAAGATGGCTGCGCAAGGATTGAGAGAAAATGATTAGGTGAAGGGGAAAATCGAGGTGAACGCTAAGGGGTTTAAGGTTACCGCAATAGAACCTCCAATTATCACTACTCTTGGGCTACTCATTCGCCCTCATGTCTGACTTTTTCCCGAGACGACACCTCCTCCTTGCATCTTCCACCAATCCGTCCACCACCAACGATCCTCATCCAAATCCATCCAAAACTGACGGGAAAACACGTCTGTTGGTGTCAAGACGCGTACATATCATTTCTGTGCCTCCATTACTGGCGCATTACAGGTGGATTCTCCACCAATTCGTACCTCTCAAGCTCCGGTCGGTGCAAGTGGATGGCGTGTCCAATCCATCCTGCTACATTTCCAAGTTTTCCAAACCTTTGAAAATTACCTTGCGCAATCCAAATGCACGTACCAAGACTTTGTGGCCCCTATTGAAATTTTATATTGGGGTATGCACCCGCAAAAGGCATCTTGACAAGGTCAAATCTTTTGGAACTCTATTGAGCGCTATGGTAGCATCACTATACACTCTACCATTGTACTTTGGAGGCTGAATCAAATTAGGTACTTTACAAACGAAAGCCAGTGCAATATGTCCCTCGGCCAGCTTTCCTTTCCGAAGACTCAGAGGCAAGTCCCCAAATGAGCTATTCAACCTTCTGAGGCTGACAGTAGATTGAAGGTGTGGTTTATTGAAGACACGGATGAGTTATTCACCCATTATGAGGAGTATCTCCGTCGGTAAGCTTATGGGGCAGCATAACCGTCAACGACCATGACTAACGGCTCGGCTACTTAGGGTCGACTATTACAAGCAGGTCTGCTCATCTTCCCTTCTTTCCACGCCTCCGTATCACTGACATGCGCCCAAGAAACGGTTTGTTTGCGAAATCACAGGGCACTCAGGCTTAAGCTTCAGAGAGGCACTGAGAAGCGAGGTACGTATTGCCTTTCTTTTTATTGTTGGATGACTTGAATCATCATTTTCCTAAATTGAAAATTGGTAGTTGGATGCCTCGGACGAAGTCGACGAAGATTTCCCCGATTCCCTACGGGAGCCCATCTTGGGGAGGGTGCAATTCTCGCAGATATCAAGAATTGACAACCTGGGTAAGTGCCCCGGACATAGGCTCTTGCATGCATATCTAACGCAATGTTGTCAGTCGACCGAATCTATGAGGTATCACCTAGCCTCTGAAGTGTCGCACATTGGACGTAGCTCACATAACAACGCAGGAATTCCAGCGTGACTTCTACCCCGGAGAGCGTGTAATCCTTCATCTTGGAGAAGATCGTTTGACTGGATATATGCGAGAGAAGACCAAATTCCCAGAATTACGCGCACACGACAACACTCAGGAGCGTAAAGCTTTTGCTCGCTATTTCTGTTACCTCGACGATCGACAAGGTGAGGAAGCACTTGTCGATGAGGAGCACATTCAGCGCGAACGAAAAATCTTCACCAAACAGAGACTGAGATCGTTTCTTAAAAACAGCGTGACTCGCGAGGCATGGGCCGGAGCTCCCTGGCTCGTCAAACCCAGGCTTGCGGAGGACTATCGTATCAATACACTCATTCCCGAGTGTCTCACTCACCAATACCAGTCAAAGCAGAGGAAGAATAGCAATGCTTACAGTAAGAAAGGTGAGTATGAAGGCCCAATACTCAACTTTTACGGCCCCCAACACGGCCTTCCTGTTCTGAAACCCAAGGGAAGTAAGGCCAAGAGTGGCCAGGATGAAATGCGTATCCAAAATGAACGATGGGCCGAGTACCAACGTGCGTCGGCAAGTAATCCCGACTTCGGACAGGTTGGGCCCCACGGCCAATCAATGCCTTTCAACGGTTTCTACTCTGGACCTCCTCCTCCTGGATATCAGATAGTCAATGGTTACAAACCGATTGCTGCCAAAGGCCAGGCCAGATCCGTACCACCGCCACCACCGAAATACCCTATCGAGGATCTCGAAATTCCACCCGTTCATGATGGCACTCATCGTCCTCCGTTGAAGTTCCTGTCCCACGACACCCCAAGTATCGACCGTGTCTCTGAGGGCGCTGAAAGTGGTATCGAGATGAGGTCGGTTGGACTTCTCCTAGAAACCTGGGATACACTCAACGTCTACTGTGAAGTGTTCCAACTTGACTCGTTCACATTCGATGATTTCGTGGAGGCCTTGCGCTTCAGCTCAGCGGACGTCCAATGCGAGCTGCTTGTAGAGATACACTGCGCTGTACTTAAGAAGCTAGTCAATGACATAAACGACAAGAATGGTATGATACAGGTCACCTTGCCTAATCAAATCGAGAGCGAAGAAGAGTTGGTCCAAAACGGCAGCGCTCAGGCCACACCAACGCCTGAGCCAGAGAATAAGCCTCCAGCACGCTCGACGCGAAGCAGCCTTGTAAAGTCGGAAGCTCAAGAGCTCAAGTCTGCGACCAATGGTGATCAAGCCTCATCGGCAGACACGAAGATCCACCGGGCTGCGGAGATGGATCGTTCAACTAAAGGGTACGATTGGAAGATGAGACTTAGGAAACGTGACTTTGCAGACCAAAGATGGGTAGTGATTATCGTTGGCCTCATCAACCAGCTATCCGGCGATCCCCGATTGACACAAGTCTGCAATGAAATTTTGAAGCATCTCGCTCCCATCAACGAAGACCCGACCCCAGCAATCGCCGCTATCCAATATCAAACCCTGGATATTAATCTTCGTATTAAGATCTTACAGATTATTTGCATGAAGTCTGTGGAGACTCCAGCAATCCGGCGGTATATGGAAGACTGCAGTGCACAAATGACAGAGCACCGCAAAGATAAGAATGAAATCCAGAGGCAACGCAAAGCAGCGTGAGTGAAAAGGAGATGCCATAGACCAGTTCATCAGCTGATAATGCGCAGGGTAGAAGAGTTGCGATTACTGGACGATGAGCGTAAGGTTCTACAGCCGGAGAACACTACGGCATCGCCGCCAGCGGAGTTAGAGGAGCTGGCAGACCTGAAGATGGAGGTTGATGAGGAAGAGGCTGCAGACGAAGATGAGGTTATGGACTCGGAAGACGAGGAGCCCCATCAAGGGCGCTCTCTTCGTCGAGCTAATGACAGGGCACAAGCGCGGAAGAGGAAGAAGGAAGAGGAGAGAGCGAGGAAAGAGAAAGCGCTGGCTGAAAAAGCTAAGAAGCCATCAAAGCAACAGAAGCAATACGACAAGATTCTCAAGAAGATCGAAGAGATTAAGGAGAAGATCAGGGAGTACGAAAAAGAAGTGCAAACCCTCCAGGATGACCTCCGGGAAGCTGATTGCCCACGGACTCGAGTGTTAGGTATGGATCGCTTTTGGAACCGGTACTACTGGCTGGAGCGGAATGCTATGCCGTACGCAGGCCTGCCAGATAGCTCGACCGCCAATGCTGGGTATGCCAATGGATGCATATGGGTGCAAGGGCCGGACGACCTGGAGCGCCAAGGGTTCATTGAGCTATCGGAAGCTGAGAACGAACAATATCGGCGTGCTTTTCAGATGACTGTGCCAGAACGAAAGATGTTCGAGGAGGGTGACACGCACGTTTTTACAGCCCGACAATGGGGCTACTATGACGATCCATTTCGTCTAGATATGCTTATTGGATGGCTTGACGTACGTGGGTTACGTGAAGTCAAACTTCGGAAAGCCTTATCGGCAGATAGAGAGAAAATCAGCATCCACATGAAGAAGCGCCAGGAGTACTTGCATGCCGACGACAAGAAATCCGAAACAAGCGAACCTACCACAAGAGTGTCAACGCGAACCAAAACGTACGTCGAACCATCAGGACATGGCTTCCTCCAATGGAAGAATAATACCGCCATCAATGAGATCGGACACCTTCATTGTGAACCAAAGGTTGCTACAAATAAGACCAAGAGGGGTGTCGCCGAGGTCAAAAAACCACTTATCGATGAAGGGCCACGTCAGACTCGTGCCACCAATCGTCAAGGTAAAGTGCCAACCCGGCAAGGATCCCGCTACAATTTTTGATCGCCTTCGACAAGTTGTGCGCAACTTAGGATACTGGAGACTTACTTTGGGCTGGATGTCAGAGCCAACCACCACTTTGGTCGCGCTGTCCGACTTGAAACTGAGGACTATGGGTACGTCAACCGCTACAAGTGGCGTATGGAACACCCGATTTTGGCTGTTGGGAAGAAGATTCCATGCATACGTGGAGCTGGTTGAGTGCTCTTTGCAGCATCCTTCAGCATCTATAAAGCTTCTGGCGTTGTATCGAGGTAGGGAAACCTAGTATTGGGAGCATGACGCATGGTGTCGAGTTCGATGGCGAGCATGCGCAGTATCACGATTTTGTATAGAGACAAACATACCCTGCATCTAATCAATATGATCATTGTGGGCAATCCTACCTGCACAAGGGGTACCCTAGATTGCTCTAGATGGAATAGAAGCATTTCACCTTCCCAGTGTCCTTCATTCTGGTCCCTCCACCCTCGCCGTGGGGAATCGTTTGGGGTCTCGCCACGAATTTATATGAAATTCATTGATCGTTGGGGTATATATAGTCTGTTAAATCTATTGTTACAACGTCAAGATCTATTCTATCTAAGGGCGTGATCGACAGGGGTGAAACCTTCGAGTTCTATCGGCTAAAGTTCGGGCAAAGAGCAGACGACGACCGTCATCCGAAGTCCCCACGGCGCCTCTTCACGCAAAGCGGCGAGCAAGCCCGAGACTGTTGCAATGGATTGGTTGAGCATATGAATCAGTCTATCAGACAGTGTATATTTGCGGAATGGCGTCGACCGAGGCGAGCCGGAGGGGTAAGTACAGAGGTTCCACGCGGGTATTAATATATCATCTACTCATGAATCCCAGCTTCTGTTGCCTCAAGCTCAGAGATGAGCCTGCAGGAGCCTAACGATGGTAAGAAGCCGCCGGTGAAGAAGGAGAAGATGACTGGAGGGGTCAATCTCAAGAAGTCCATCGCCAAGAAAAGCAAACCCAAGGATACTGAGAGCAACGGTAAGCTGGGGCCCCTTCATACCATGTGTGTATCGATTTTCCTAAACTGGGCCAGGGATCAAGACAGCTGGACCGAGCCGAAGTCCCTCCCCAGACTCTCCAGCCGTCAACGGTGATGGGCCCAAAGTTGGAGAAAGTTCGGAAGGTACGGTAACGTGCAAGCACTGCAAGAGGCCGATGTCCAAGTCTGTTGCTGCCTCTCACGCCTCATTGTGTCTCGAAAAGAAGCGAGAGCGTGCTCGTAAGAAGAAGGAAGCTAAGGAAGCGAAGGCGAGAGATGCAAAGGCCAGAGAAGCAGCTGAGGAAAGAGAAAAGGAGAGGGATGGAGACGCTGTCGACGATCTGATAGCAGCCGCAGAGGGTGCCGATGGACCTGACGAGCAAAGTTCCGCGAAGAAGCCACCAAAGAAAAGCGCTTCGAAGAACGCACCTGATGCTCCAAAGAAAAGCAAGAAGCGCAAAGCCGACGACGCTACAGGTGCCGACAAGGAGCCTAAGAAGAAGAAGCTTAAGAAGGACGAACCTCCAAAACCCAAAGTACCCAAACCCAAAGGTCCAGTGAACGTTGAAACTCAATGTGGAGTCGCCCTGCCCAACAATGGTTTCTGCGCGCGCTCCTTGACATGCAAATCCCACTCCATGGGTAGCAAGCGCGCTGTTCCCGGCCGCTCGCTGCCTTATGACAATCTGTTGGCTATGTACCAAAAGCGCAATCAAGCCAAAATACAGAAAGCTGCCCTTTCCGCCGCCGCGCCCCTACTCGATGACGAACCACACACTGGCCCGATCGATAGTGATGAAGAGAAAGACGCAGTCATGGCTGCCATTGCACGCTCAAGACCCACTCCGTTGGAGCAGCACGTTTTTGTCCCTACAACGAGAAAGTACAAACATATCCGCATGAAAGAGATGCTGGGGAATGCCTTGGGTGTCAAGGGGGAATTATTTGCTGGCGGCAGAGGGGCGGAGCCGGTGTTGGCGGAGGGAGGGATCATGCCGTCGAGGCCGCTGACGGACGCGGCGAATGTAGAGGGACCGAGCAGGAAACCGAGTTTGATCCTTCATGCGGGAGGTCAGGCGAGGGCTGGTGGTGCGAATGGCACGGGGGCGCCTGCGAGGAAGGCGAGTGTGGCCAGCAGCAGTGGTGGGGCATGAGGTGCGGTTTGATGATCGGACGCGTTCTCTCAACACTCGGGGCTGTTTTGGAGTGAAGATGCTTGGCATTACGATGGTATTGGGTTGGGCTCGGTCGCGTTTGGCTCCCGTGCTCCATGGGGGGCGTAATAGGAGGATTGCAGGATAATATACCCCCATCGCTTTGATTGTTTGGGTTTACACTACAGACGTGTTGTATGGATAGACGCCATGAACGAGTTAATTGATAGATATAGTCTGGGTCTTGGAAATAATCTAGGAAGAATCGAATTTATCATGTTTTACATGCTTGTCTAGTTTCGTATCTCATCTATCAGAGCCGCAGGTCATGTTGCTTTCTAGAACGGACGAACCACTGCAAGAAACCCGCGGGAGACGCTCATAAACTCATGGACAGAACCCCATCTTCAAGCCAACCGCTCACGGCGTGCACCGGTTGGTAAAGCGAGGATAGAGACAGCATTCGCGCACCGTATGTCGCCCACACATCCACGCCAGGAAACGTTCCAGACCCAGTCCATACCCACCATGGGGCGAAGTCCCATATTTGCGCTGATCCGTATACCTGTGAGATGGGGGGTCAGCAACTACATCCTCCATGAAGATGGAATCGGGCTCACCAATAGTAGGGTTTCGGATCAATCCCTTCTCGCTCATAAGCAGCCATTAGTTCGTCATAGTCGTCCATTCTCATGCTACCGCCCACGATCTCCCCAACGCCTGGCATCAGGCAATCGACGCTCTCCGTCACTCGTAGATCGTCAGGGTCTTTTTTCATGTAGAACGCCTTGATGGCGACGGGGAAGTGTGTCAGGAAAATGGGTTTGTTGATGATGTCTGTCATCTTTCGCTCTGCAGCCTCGGCTATGTCGTCGCCGAACTCATGAGGGGCGCCGTCCTCGTTTTTGATGTCGTGCTTCCGCAGCCACTCGATGGCATCGGCGTATTTCATGCGCATGAATGGTCGTGCGGGGACCTGGAAATCAGGGTTAAGGTCATATACCAATTTTTTTATCTTTGGATCTGCAAGGGCGATTTCAACTACTTTGCTCATGACGGATTCGAGATGCTCGAGAAGATCATTGAAGTTGATGAAGTCAAGCTCGGCCTCGACGTGTGTGTATTCGGACAGATGGCGGCGGGTGAGAGATTTCTCTGCGCGGAAGGAGGGAGCAACGCAGAAGACGTTGCCGAGAGATGGGAGACATGTTTCGAGGTATAGTTGCGAGGATTGAGTAAGGTATGCGTTCTCACCGTAGTAATTAAATGAGAAGAGGGTGGCGCCACCTTCCACTTGAGTCTGGACCATGCAGGGCGGTGTTACTTCGAGGCATGATGGCGTTATATCTTCTTCGTAAGCATGCCGGAAGGCTCGCAAGAGGGCAGCGCGAACTTTCATGACAGCAGAGGAGTTCTCGCCACGCAGGACGAGGTGGCGGTTGTCGTAGAGAGTTTGGGGATCCGAGTCGGCAGCTACGCGTGTGGTTATTGCTTCTTTGTCGCCTGCAGCTTTGCCAATTATCTCATAGTAATCGGCGTGGAGTTCACGATCATCGGGCGCGTGCTGACCGGGAGGGACTTCCCACATCTCGCCCCAAATTTCCATAGATGTCTCCTGGGTCAGGGTCAAGGCATCGTAGGTTTTGGTCAAGTCACCTGTCAAGACGCATTGGAGGAAGCCATAGCCATCTTGAAGGGTGAGGAAGATCACATCTTTCTGAGACCGATGTCTGTGGACTCGTCCTGTGACTCTTACTCGTGTTCCTTGCCCTTCGCTGTAGTCCACATCCTTACCACTGGTACCCTTCCTTAGCTTCACCACAGCTGGATCTTTGTCGTTAAAGCGTATCTTGATTGCTCTGGGTAGACTTTGATCTTCCTTGATCTTAACCTTTAGGGCGTCTTGTAGTGCTTGCTGTCTTTTTTCTTTCTTGCCTTTCTCCCGTACAGCCAAGTCGTCTGTCTTAGCCACTTTTCTTTTGTGCTGGTCGTAGAGATTGTTGGCTTTCTTCAAAGCCGATTTTGTAGCTGGCTTGTATTCTTTGCGAGCCTCTGGGTCACCATCTTCGCTGACTGGTCCCGTTTCCGACTTGCGCATGAAATACTGAGGTGGGTCCGATTGCTGTGGGGGATGCTGTATGTGTGCAAACAGCAGCGATTTATACGGTAATTCATGAGAACCTTTCGCTGACCAGTCGTCTTTGCCAACGTCCTCATCGATATATACCTTCATGTTTGATTCCACCATTATGCGAATATTCAATTGGTCAAGGTAAGCATGCTTTAAGGAATCGCAAGATCGAGTCATATTGGAGCTTGGTGAAGCCCGGAATGAATTCCGCAGAAGTCTGGATAGGTAGATAGGGGCATAATCAATTGACCTTCGTCAACGAAACAACTTTCCTTTCCCATGGGCCTCTTTGGCCTCATGGCGGTGTACAAATTTATTGCGACCATTTGCTGACCCGGTATGCCGCCGCGCCTGCTCCATCCTGATGAATACGAGCTTATTGGCCGCGATTCTAATGGCTCCAACGAGAGCTTCGATCTTGACGAAGCCGACTTCCAATCGCAAGGCTTGACTAGCCAGTCTTACCTGACCCAGCCGCGGTCGTTATCATCATGGCTCCTCTCTCGAGTGAATACTTTCCGGTCCCGCAGCGTGACCGTAAGCAACCAGCATCAGCGAAAACGGTCCAGAGCCATCAGACGCCCCAGGAAGCTAGGCTTTCACAAATCATGCTCTCGACTATGCTCCTACTTCCTTGTATTTACCGTGATTATTTCTAGCCTACTAATTCTCACTGCTATCTTTCGACCTTCCTACAGTAAACCTCCATCTCATTATCAGTCTCTAAGGCAGAGGGTTGAAAGCTCTAGGGAGTTTGGCCGAGCCAACCCAGAGAACCAGAAGATTTTCATTGCCGCCAGCATATACGACGCAGGAGGATATCTACTCGGCGGAGCGTGGGGAGATGCAGTCCTGGAGCTCATAAGTATGTTAGGACGCAAGAATGTGTACTTGAGTATTTACGAGACCACTGCCGGAGATACCGCACAGACTGCTCAGCTCGAATTCGAACCAAAGGTCCAATGTTCACATACCGTCGTCCTCGAGGATCCTCCAGCCTTGGACGATCTGATCCAGGTCGTCCTGCCTGACGGTCATAAACGGACCAAGCGCATTGCGTATCTGGCAGAAGCGCGGAACAGAGCTCTACAGCCTTTGGAAGAGCAGTCCGATGTGACATACGACAAACTCTTGTATTTGAACGACGTTGCATTCGACCCCATTGAAGCTGCTCAGCTTCTCTTGTCCACCAATCTAGACGAGCATGGACAGACGGCATACCGTGCTGCTTGCGCAGTTGACTTCATCAATCCCTTCAAGTTTTACGATACCTATGCCACTCGAGACCTTGAAGGCTACCGCATGGGACTTCCTTTCTTCCCATGGTTTTCAAATTCGGGTCAAGGATCCAGTCGGGCAGATGTACTCGCTGGGAAAGACGCTGTAAGGGTCAAGAGCTGCTGGGGTGGCATGGTCGCATTCGATGCCAGACCTTTTCAAGCTACTCCACCTTTACGGTTCCGTGCTACTGAAGATACATACTGGGATGCCTCTGAGTGCTGCTTGATTCATGCAGATATTATAAAGAAAGGCACATTTGGGGAAGATACAGGCCATCTCGGCATCTACATGAACCCATTTGTCCGCGTGGCATATGATAGTTCGACATTAGCGTGGCTATCAACAGTTCAACGCTTCGAACGTCTATTTAGTGTGCCTCACAATGTAATCAATCATCTGGTCGGTCTTCCCTGGCTCAATCCACGACGGACAGAGGAGGTCGGAGCGAAGGTAGAGGAGAATGTTTGGATAACCGACAATACGCTCAAAGAAGGCGGCTCGTACCAGACACGGATTAGAGAAGCTCAAGGAGATGGATATTGTGGCATGAAAATGTTGCAGGTAATGAAGGAGACACCAAGGAACGGGGAGAAGCATTGGGAGGCATTGCCAGTGCCTCCAGGTTGAGTACATATCTCACTTGTATTTTGCATACCGACTTCTGCGTTCATATACCCATGAGAGGATAGGACCCTCCCAGTCCCCGTGTCTGTACCCATCTCCTTACAATCATGGCGAAGCAATCTTTGCCAGACCCTCTGTCCAAGTCATGGGCTCACGTAATTGTTATACCTGCTGGCAGATAATCAATACCATGTCTTCACACTATTATGGTGGATGATGCAGACTGCACTCCCATTCCTCTGGGCCGCTGATGTGGCTGGACTACAAAACCAGGGCTCTGCTCCCCATGAGATACAGTGGTTACTACAATACTCAGGGTTCCACACAATGATCGTGCCCTGGCATTCCGCATCTGGTTGAAGCGTGATACACCCCGTCTCCCTCACTCCCACACCACCATTACACTTCCCCCGAATAATATCAAGCACCTCTTCTCGATTACAAAAGTTTGAATCTCGGCGGGACAAACACAATAAGTAATCCTCATCACTTCCACGAGAATAACACCGGGTGCAAATTTAGGTGTTCTTCAGAGCACGCCAGTGTAGTGAAGCTTGTATCACTTTTCGTGATCGTATACGCCAACCATAGAAGTCCGATCTTCAGCTCTCGATCTTCTACATCTACGCCTCTACCACATCTCTTTGATTTGATCGACTCCAAACTCGATAGAGATCTTAATCACTAATCGTTTACAACGTCCACCTCTACATCTCCTTCGCATCGCTAGATTAATCGCGGGACTCTTCCAGCGCAGCAACGCCATCTTGGTCTGAGTGAACACTTGGGTGTTGACCAAGCTGAAACGTGATCGATCTAGGTCGAACATTCCCATACTCTATCTACTATGGCTTCTTCAAGTAGCAATGTAGATAGTGCGGAGAATCTAGGTCGATGGCGTGCAATGATGTCAGGTAGCAGACAGATTGCAATCGACGCGGACCCATCAGTCACTTCTTCTGTGTCAGGAGCTGTAAGTACATCATCAAACGGATCTGGTCTAGGTGAGCTACTCCTTGTCCTAATATGGAGACTATCACTTATTGCTTCTTTCCTAGGCTGCTCTGAACCTCGCACATCAGCTTTACCTGGGTCTTCAGCTGAATTGACCAACGGTATCGAGACTGGTCGCCAGTCTGCCAATGAGCGTAACGGTACGAGTCCTTCACTTGACAGGCCTGGGGAATCTCTGCTCACCAGTGCAAAGCTCCACCAGTATCGAGAATTCGGGCTGACTCACTGAATGATGATCAACACCGTACGGCAATGCGCAATGCAATGCAGGCGTCCCTTAGCACCACCTCTACTCCGTCAGCATCACCAAATCCACATGAGTCTGGGATTGATGCAGGCGAGCTCGTCAGCAACCCTGAGGACATTCCTACAGAAGTTCTTCGTAGTGAACATGCGCCAAAACAATCCCCCGGATCGACATCTCCTCCGTCGCATCCACACCCAAGTCCTTCCATCAGCGGGCTCCGCGCGCCGGTCAATTCACCTCAAGTACACGCATCATCCCCTCAATTTGCGCCGGAGAACACCCACGACGAGGACGTTGGCGCTGCGCTTGCGTGGTTCGTTCAGAACCTAGAGGGCCGTTCCCTCAGCGAATCCATGTGGGCACCCAAGAATGTCAAACACGCTCCGTCACCGCTCCGTGGATATCGCGTACCATCAAGTAAAGGGACATCTCCTGGCAGGTCTGACTCCCGCGCCCCATTGAAGGAGTTAACCCCTGTAAATGTTGTGCAGCCCAATCCAGCTATCAATGATAGTTTTAGCCGGATGACGTTCCGGGCTGCTGATCCTGACCGTAGAGTCAGTAATAACATTATTGGAGACCGAAATGTTCGAAATTCCACAGCTTCAAGAGGCGTGGCCTCTGGGACTTGTCCAAGCCAGGCCATCTTCGCATCTCTTGAGACTCCTAAGATCAATAACATGTCTCCGCCAGCTTCACCAGATTCTGCGACACTCACTCAGGCAGATGCACCAAGCATTGTCAAGGATGGTATCATGGTGACTGATTTCGCCAAGAAGGAGAACATCAGCTCATCCACTTCGAGGACTGGCTGGGTGCCACCTCATTTACGTGGCATTGAGAAACCGTCGAAGCCGAGCGCAACGTATCCCGTTGGCCTTAGAGATGAAGGCATGAAGTCTTCGAAAGCAGATTCGACCAAGACTGCGGAGGCTTCTAGCGGGATTTTATCGAAGTCTTCACCGTCGACTCCGGAAGGACAGTCCCTTTCAAAGCCAGCAACTCTCGGCATAGGTCGAAATACAGCAGGCACAGACAATTCCCCCTCACTTGCTGAGATTGGACGAAACCTACTTGTGAGCATTGTGGATCTCGAATCCAACGGTTATCTTAATGCTGAGATGATTGCCTCACTCTACGTTGTATATCGCACTATTCAGGCTCAATTAGGGGGTACTGTTGGAGAACCGACGAGCGATTACTGTCTACCTGCTAAGACCTACCAAGATCCAGGCCGTCCAACTCAGAGGGAGCTGGTGACAACTCCATCCGATGCTAAGGCTAGTGATGAAGCGACCGGGAAGGCAAAAGTTGAGACACCTCTGACCATTGACACTGGGGTTCCTAATGCAGTAGTGGCAGAATCTGGGTCAAGTACCCCAGTTTCTGGCTACAGCTCTACTGGTCTCGGGCCTGCCAGCTTCCGAAAGATACTGGCTGCTACCTCAGCCTCTACAGCTAACAGTCCAGCTGCGACACCAGTCAACTCAAACCCTGAGAAGCCGGCGTCAGCTGTCACAAGCAATCCTTCCCCAAGTACACCAGATCTCGTAAATTCGGAGCCACCCCACTCAAGCAAGGTTGCTACCATAGCTATAGCCACCTGCGCAGAGCTAGCAGCGAGTACTCCTGGAGAGGATGCCAAATCTGTCTTACCAAAGCCAGCAGCGGCTAGCAAGGCTACTAATACGGTTGCTGACTCCGAGGACACGGAAGACCGACAGGAACAGACCTGGTTCTCGTCATGGGGGAAGCGCGAAGAGCGAGATAGGCCTTGTGGGTGGACTCTATTCCATGTTCAAGTCCACACTTGTTCGCGGCAACTGACTGACACTACATAGCTGCAAGAATCCGCACGATCATCCTCACCGGACTCCCTTCCAACGCCACACCCAATTTCGTGGCCTCCCTTGTCTATGGCGGTGCCGTCGAGTATGTCCAGACGCGTTCCTCTGCAGATGGCGTCCTCAAGGCATCGGTTCGCTTCATGGACGCCGATGCCTGCAAGCGATATTACGACGACACTTGCAACGGTATCGTGTACAAAAAAGATGTCCAGAATCGGGAATCGGTAGCATTCGTAGAACTTACCCGGGACGTCGATGTTATTGGAGGTATGCTGCAGCAATGGATCGACAGCGGCGTGACACGTTGTGTGCGCGCCGTGGGTGTGGACAAGGAATTGGGCACCGATAGTCTGAGGAAGATGGCGGAGGAAAAGGGTAGGAAGCTTGAAGGGATATCCGATAGCAAGAACGCAGGCGGTGTAAGTCTTACCAAAACCTATCCTTATTTTCCTTGACTAATCGATGCTTGGGCAGGCTCGCACTGTAGTCTTTCGTTTCTGCAAGATCGACGACGCGGTCCAGTTCAAAGCCTCTCTTGTACGCGATCAGGAGTGGGAGCACTGCAACGTCCACTTCGCCGTCGACCCTTGCGCCACAGCTACCGGCGTGCATTTCGGCCATTGAGTACATGAATCCTGCTGCATTAAAAGCTCCAAGGGGACGCGAAACGGTCATCACATAATCATCATCAAAGCTATAGAATTCCGCAACTGAAGACTTCTTTCCTACCAATCGTATGACTTGATGATCTATCAATGCTTGCCACCTAACCCTGTACACCAGCAACAAAGGTTCAAGACAGCTAGCTTGGCTAACAACCACGATCCCAGAAGCCCAGCTCGCCAGGAAATCGTCCTACTATCCAAGCGATGAAATCAATGAATTCACCACAAACCCTTGGAATTATAACATCTCTACCCTAACACCCACCCCCCCTAAATCCCCCTCCACCATCTCCATCTCCATTCATTATTCATTATCCACCATCTCCCTCCATCCACCATCTCCATCTCCATCTCCATCCACCATCTCCATCTCCCTTTATCTCCCTCCCTCCCTCCCTCCCTCCTCCCATCACCACAACCACAACCATCCATCCATCCCAACACCCAGTCCCTAAACCCCCATTTCCATTCCCCTTCCCTCCCCTCCCCTTCCCTTCCCCAACCCAGATCAGAAAAACAATAGCATGAATCGGTGGATGTTTCGCGTAGTGGCAGCTCAGCTAATGGAGCTAGAGAGAGAGAGAGAGAGATAGGGAGATAGGGAGAGATAGGGAGAGAGATAGATAGATAGCTAGATAGCTAGATAGACAGAAAGACAGAAAAACAGAAAAACAGAAAAACAGAAAAACAGAAAAACAGAAAAACAGGAAAACAGAAAAACAAACAAACATCAAAAACAACACCCACCTCATCCCATCACCCCACCCCACCTCACCCCACCCACCTCATCCCATCCCACCATCTCCCTTTATCCCCCTCCACAAAAACCTCCACAACCCTCCACAAACCTCCAACCCCCTCAAACACCATACTCCAACCTCACCCTCACCGTCATCGAACTTCGACCCCAGCACCCTTTCCATTCTTTGTTTTGGTTTTGGGGTTCTGTAGGTAGCGTCGGTGTGGTAGATAGTGCGGTTTGGTTTGCGGAAAAGGAAGGGGGAAGAGGAGAGATGGATTTTGTGGATTGTGTAGTATGTGTTATTTATTTTTTATATTTTTTATATTTGTTATTTGTTATTTGTGAGGGGGTGGGGGGGTGAAGGGGTGAAGGGGGAGGGAGGGGATTGGGGAGGGGAGGGGTGAAGGGGTGAAGGGGTGAAGGGGTGAAGGGGTGAAGGGGGAGGGAGGGGATTGGCTCATTGTAGGGGTGTAATAGGGTGGAGGGGTGAAGGGGGGAAGGGGGATGGGATGGGATTGGGGAGGGGAGGGGATTGGCGGGTTGTAGGGGTGTAATAGGGTGGAGTATGGTTTTCGATTCTGGATGTGGAGATGGAGGGACGAGTGTAAGGCAGTTTGGAATGGGATTGTGAATTGGTACTCCGTACGATGATCTCTTTTGTTCGTAGCGGGTTTGAAATCACGCATGGGGATTGCGGGTGGGGAGGAGATGGGTTTCTTTCTTTGCTGTAGGTAGATTGGGACTTTGAGGGGGAGAAGATGGGTGCGTACGTGTGGAGGTAGATGGGAGGGTTTGGAAGGGAGGTTTTGAGGGATCGGATCGGGGTGTGGAGATTTTGGAGATGGTGGAGAGTGCGCGATGGACTGGAGGCGATGATGGAGAGTTTGGTTCGGAGGAAGGAAGGGGAGGGAATGACGACGTTGAATTGCGATTGTATCATTCTGATGCGTTGATTATTATGACTTTGACGAGGTAGGTAGGTCTGGTCTTAGGACTAAGACGAAGAGCCAGAGGTTGGTACGGTGGTGGTAATGCGATTCCCAGTTCCGCATATTCTTTACTATACGTAATTATACTCCTGCCTCCTCCTCCGACGTTGGGCGGATGGTTCTACCTTAGCTGCTCATTGCGCTCGTAGATGCAGGAACAATACCAGCCTTACCTCCGGTTGGTATTGCATCGACCGTACCACTAGAGACCGTAGGGATGGTACCAGGATGGATTGCATTGTCGATGAAGCCAAGCGGCTCAGCTAAGATCATGAATCCAAACGAGTGGATTTAGACGAATGCGTCATTTTCCGTGGTGCAGTAATGTCTATATCGTCACGTCAATAATCGGATTGAGATGAGGAATCAGAGCAATGTCGCCGATTGCAATTCACCCTCGACGACCTTTACCACTTTGATGTAGGTTATAGGGGCTGCTTGTGAATCATACCTTGAAGAGCACCTTGCAAAGCAGTGAATCGAGCAGGAGATCAATCGATAGAAATGTTGTCATTCTCATGATCCGGGGGTCCTTTCTTCCACTGTTGAGCTTGGGGTAGGCTTCTACCCAGTCATTGAGTTCCAGTGAGACTCCATCGCTCCAAGGTGTCTCAGATGGGTCCAAACGACAAAGGTGTCATTCTAACAGGCTCCCCTAAGGCTACTGCATGGTGGTGGGCAGTGAATAAAGTCCTGGCACACTGCTTGAATGCTCGTGAGCCGTATCCATATTGCGGCACTGCCAGAAATTAACCTCGAATTTTCTAGACCTTTCACCAACAAGTTGGACCCTGGAAAGAATCCCATCCCTTATTTCACACAACGTGGCGTCCTTATCACGCGATTAATGCAATCACAAGCATGGTCAACCATCGGTAGCAAAGACCACCATTGTCAGCCGCACGCTTTCCACCAAATGGATTCCAGGCTCAGAGGTTTCAGGCCTTGATACTGTTGTACCTCGTGCTCTCAAACCATGTGGCACGCACGACTCCGACAATCAATGCATATGTTGTTTCCCAATATCGAGATATTGAAGGATGGAAGGAGCGGTCATCACTGCCCTTACCATGATCCGCAGTCTCAATTATCGGGAAATTCCGAAGATACGTCGTGGAGGTAGAGGCAGTAGCGGAGTGCCACAATCCTCTGAAATCCTTCCCGTGAGGCTCCTGAAACGCCAACGTCGGCCCGCTTGATTCGTTAATTCCGAGAAGACGCAGCGGTTTCATGTGCTACGACCACCCCACAAGCCCGCAGAGAGCTTTGTGAACTCAACGCCATAATCAAACACGTTCGTATTATCTCAGCTTGCGGTCAGGCTTTGCCTCTTCCCTGGGCATCCAAAGAAATGAGTTCATCAGAAGCCAGGCGATATGCGTTTTGCGGATTGCTCTTGGGCGTCGAGCGGCACCGCTTCCGTCGTTGGCGGGCGCTTACAATCTTTAAATTTGGGGTCGGACGGTCAGACCCTCCGCGCGCCCTGGTCCATTGTTTATAGTACTTTAGCTCCATCATGACTCATCCCATCTCAGGGCGTCCTTGGCAGGCTCAGTCAACACGAGTCATGCGTAGGCCAGGACCCCAACCACCATAATCGGTAGGAATTTCATAACTGACAAAGCCACGTCCCTTTGAGCCTTCGCCCAGGTTTCGACCGCAGCCTCTCAGGTGGCGGGGTCGAGCTTGAAACATGTCTGCCCACATCGACATGCAAGATCAGACGCCGTCTAGCGATGGGCTCGGCGATTCGCTGCCCAACTGTATCAAAGCTGTTAAAGGCGGCGACGAGTGAGCAGTGAACAGGGTAGGCGCGCTTCAGATGGTGACATGATGGGGTCGCCAATATACATTGCAAGTACCGGGGCGAAGGATTCAAGGTTGAAACGGGGGACGAGGTAGCTAAGAGACTCTAGCTTGGAAGATCCTTCGCTTCATAAAGTGAGGAGCAGTGACGAATGGAGACGAGGGAGATGAGGGAAAAGGGCGGCTTGTTAGGTTGACGAATGAGATGTGATCTGCTCCTAGACTAATTCCCTACCTTAGCTTCGACACGGCCGAACCATTGTCCTGGGTCCACGGAAGTCAGGTGAGAAGCCATCGCAGAAGGATCCTTTGATTGATCAAGCGAATCTTGGAAAGCATATTGCCAGGTGGACTCTCATCTATCACCTACTTCACCCTCTTTGACCGACGTCGCAAACGGTCAGCAGTCAATTCCTATCGCACGTGTAAATTGGTGAATTGTGGTAGAAGAATAAAGCTTATACTAAAAGTCAAAGGGACCAGAAAGTCGAAGCTTGTAAGGTGAGTTAAAGTGCCAGGAGCGTGGGCGCGTAGGCAAGGCTGAAGGATTTTGGCGCGCGGGCTTTGAGACCCGACGTACACGGCGCGAACATGTAACGTTGCCATCCTGGACGGCTTGTTGAGTGGCTGGGGGAACGTGGACCATGGCTTGCTAGGTGCAGATGTTGGTGCAAGACTGAGTGCGCTGGAAAGGCTTGGACCGCTCGAGCAAAAATCCCGCACTTCTTGAGACGGAACGTTCCGAGGAAAAGGCAGTGAGATGGACGATACCAGCTGAAACCCCATCACGGTGCGATGAGTGGTGTCTCGATCGGAGGTGACGAAGCAGAGTGTGGTCTTCATGCACGTCAATTCTGCACCTTGCGTAGAGGCTGAGATCCGTCGGGGGAGCGGTCGAATTCAATTCTAATTCTTCATGGAGAACCGTTGTGCAGCTGGCCTATCATGAGTGCAGCTCGAGCATCTCATCGCGCGCTTGTTGAGGTAGAGGGTAAACTTTCCGCAAGGACAGCCAATGAGCGACATAGTCATCGTGGCCAGAGATGAAGGGAGCCTGCAGCCTTAGCGACGAATGGCGCGGATGCCAGATATACTACTACCTTACGTAGTATGTACTACTAAGGTAGTAGTAGTAGTAACCAGATGGCTTGGATGGACAGCCATAGCGTGGAGATCGTCCTCTTTAGCCTGTACCGAAGTGACTTAGCTGCAGTTATAGTCCAGCCTGGTTCCTCTTAGACCAGTCCAGTAACCCCTGCCGCATTCAACGTAATGGTTGCAAGCCAAATAATATTCCGTATTGGGCTCTTTCTTGAGGATTGAGGATTGGGGATTTTGCTATAGAATGGACAAAGCAGTGGTGGAAGTCAGCAAAAAGTCCATCCAGGTCACAACAACGAGTCTTCGGATTGGTCGGGGCATTGGTGCTGGCCTCCGATCCTTGCCTGCATACAATCTTCACACTAAATGGTCCAGTGCCGGCTGAGGTGCAGAGCCATGAGAGATGAATTCCTATACATACCCCCGTGGCCGCTCCACTTCGAAGGAATCCAGGCGCTGTTTCCAACAGTTTCTTGACAGTTACACAGTCGTGCCAAGGGTGGGTTGAACACTCTGATCTTAAGGAAGGAGCTGGTGTAACGGGACAAGGCGCAGCGGTCCATCCGAAATGTTAGTGAACTGACTCCGTCCTCTAATGACCCGATGATTGCAGGCCCGTCATTGACGCGGACGCCTGGCCAATTACAGAATCCTTCCCTTCTGGACAGTGACGGATAACGTCCTTAGACCTGGTTTGCCTCAACTAGAACAGCGGCAAGTGATCTGGCCCCGCAAGTCTGGCAGGGATCTATGCTTTCCATGCAATTGCCATATCCGTCCATGGTCAATAATTTCCAACGAAACAAAGACCGTACCACACTTTGCCGTCAACGCTCCAACAGCCCGAACGTAACAGCCCTGCGGTCTAGCAGCCCAGGAGCCTAGCATCCTACACGCCAAAAGCGCGTTGTCGTAAAAGCGGCCTCTGCTTCCTTCCAAGCGCTGAGGTCTACTTACATATACGCAAACGCCGCTCAACCTCTCGTTCAGAAAGGATCGCTATCGTCTTGGAAAGAGTCTTCCTGTTATGGTCGCTGCGTATCCAGGAATTGCAGCCCATCATCATCAATCGTTGAGCATTCGTGTGACAGGTGGAGAAGCCGGTAACATGTCCCACCGTCCAGGATATGGCTCCAACCCGCGTGGCTCCAATTCAGGACAAGGAGCAAATGGTAGCAACGCTTCCTATCCATTCACCTCCCTCAGTCCAGCTCGAGCCGACTTGCTATCGAGGCGTCACAGTATGACTGTCCAAGACATGTTGAATCCTTCAGACGAAGATCCACGACGTTCCTCTCAATTTCGGCCTTCACCCCCTTCTAGCGACAACGGGCACAGTCAAAGGCATGCCCAAACCTCTCATCGTGTCACCCAAACGCCCAGGTCTGCGCGAGGGACCCCAGCCCGAACGGCCATGGGATGCAATACTGAACGAGTTCGTCGGCATCAGAGCCGTCGATCCAGTCCATCCTCTTCCTCTTCGTCCGAAGCCGGGGATAGGGAAAGGCGTGGAGTTCGTGAGCAGTATACTATTGAACAGACACATTTCATCTGGTAATTCATCTCCTCGTGTTATATGGAAAGTCGTGTCGACCAAGGCTTGACTCCTTGCAAGCTCCCCTATTCCGTTCCACACCTTGCTATCATTTCTAAAGGAGCAAAGTACTGATATGGATGATTATCAGGTATCTGCGCATCGATCGTGGTTATCTCTGGCCTGACCTCAAAGATGCCTTCAATGCTCGATTCTCGCAGAGTCGCGCTGTCAGTGGCCTTCAATGCAGGTACTATCGCCTGATTGAACAGAACCACATGCCGCAAGTGAGGAACATGACTAGGACTGCCGACACTGTTCAGAGATACGGCATGAGGGCGGCTCTTGCCCAAGCTGGCATTCGTAAGTCGTCTCTCACAGCAATACTGAGCTAGCCCAGGTAGGATTCATGGTGAATCGTATGCCTTGAGCGTACCGCAGTTCTGAACTTGATTTTACCCTCAGAACAATGCTTGAACTAGCAAGCTGACTCAATATTGGTACAGAGGTCGAATACCCCTGGCTGGATGGCGAGTATGCAGCTAATGCCTTTGGGCAGATACTGCAAGAGTAGGATTGCACCTATACATTCGTCTAGGGGCTTGGCTGACAATTTCTAGGAAAAAACCCGCGAAGGCGTCACGTCGCTAAAGATGCAACAAGGGCGACGCTGTCTCAACGAAGCAGCGCATACTCAGGAAACGATCGACTGTTCCCGTTATGAACGATTTCGATATTGTGGTTTTAGCATTTGGAGCGTTGTCTTTTTCGGGAGGAGATCTGGCTTTGTTCGTGTCATGAACCAACGCGCATTCCGGTTCTGTGCTTCGTCCTGCGGGAAGAATTCATCGATGTCGACAGTTGCTCGTGCTAGTGCAGGCAGGCAATAGCTGACAATGCATTATTGTCAACACTTAAGACCACCAAAGTCTAACGCTTATAATTGATCCCTATAAGGATGGCAGTTGATGACCCTAAAACCGATGTGCTCTCAATCAAGCACACTAGGGCCTTTCGGAACAGTCTCTTCGTCGGACCAGTTGGGCTCCTCTTCATCGAATTCTTCATCATCTGAACCATGTCGATAATTGTAAGCACCTCTACCAAACTCATCGTCGGAGTTGACTTCATCTTCGGGATAGTCGTTACCATAGAAATCCTCCGCTGTTCGCCGGCGTCAATGAGCTTGTCTTGAATATGAAATCCTCGGAGGGGCCACATACCGTTCTCGTCCTCTTCCTCACTGTTAAACTCTGGGTCACTGTCAAAGTCTTCACCTAAAGTTTCCCATAATTCTTCAACCTCATCCCCTTCAATCACCAATATTCCCATGTTCAGATGATCTATGTCTTGAAAAGGGACAGTGAGAGGCTTGTGAGAGTCTGACATATCACCAGCGTATACATGCGACCGTACATACGTATCGAAGATGTAATCGTTTTCATCGTTAGGAGCAACACTATCGGCCATAACGTCGTCTGTGTCGCTTTGCTGAACGTCACGTTGTGCTGCTGACTGACGGGGCATCGGTGGCTTGGGCTTGGTTTTCAGATGCGGAACGCTAGCAAGTTGGTTCGATCTCTGGTCGGCAGCTCTTGTTTCCTGGAATGCGATCTGTTGCAGCTGCTCGGCAAGCTGTGACGGCCCGTAATCCCATTGATGGGAAGGATCGGTGACATCATTTCCAGTCCTTATCCCTGGTTCTGTGGATCTTGCGTGTACACCACACTTGTCCCAATTCTCCGCTCTCCACTTCCGCTCTGCGGGAGTAGCATTTGGGACTTTGCGATCGACCTCGGACGTGACGATGTCGTTCCCTTCACCTTGATGTAGTTCAGGAATTGAGCCATCGCGAAGAACCTCAGCTTTGCGCGTTGGTCTTGACTTTCGTAATTCTCTCGTCCTCTCCACGAACACTGCCAATTCGCGTCTCCGACTCTTTCTATGTTTTTGGGCGGGAGTCTTCGATACGAGGTATGGTGAAGAGACTGATAGAGAACTTTTGGCCAAATGAAATTTTCGGGGCTCTTTGGCAGGTTCTCGGTCTGGAGGGGCGCGCCTGACGGGACGTATGATGGACTGGGTAATCGTACGGTCGTTCACAGTGATCGGCTCACAAACATTAGCGGGTACCTGCGATTTCGTGGAGACGTCATCGCTTGACAACGTAGTCCTTATGGTGGGAACTTTGGGGTCCGACGATCGAAGAGGCTGAAACTCATCAAATTTTGTCGACGAGGCTACAGAGTCTGCATATGATGGCTTGTCACTCTCATTGCCGGTGAGGGTCCAGACAGCGCTTGGCCTGTATTTCTTCGGCTGTATGTCTGTTCGAGACATGAGCTAGGCAAGCTATAAGGATACAGTGAATACATACAAAGAGCTTCAATAGGATCTTCGTCCCGACGCCTTTTGACCGTAATACGCTCTGGAAGCATGGCCATGATCCCAAGTCAAGTCAGCAGCGAGCGATGGGACACAGTCCAATTGAGGCTACATGTAGTCATCAACGTAGTCTCAGGCCGAACTGACGCCGAACTAGAATGCATACTTGAGTGGTAAAGGGTTATAGCGTGTCATGGAAGATGAAGAGTATACGACGTAGAAATTGTCACCAATGGATATGTACCCAGCACGAGGGATCGACCGGGAAGGCGCTTCGGGGCGCTTTTCTCATGCAAAGATCCCCGACAATTATCCGGGCCGCGCACGTACTCAGCTGGTCCCTCGCCCATAAAGCGAATGGTGTTTGGCATCTGCTCTTCGAAACTGCTATTACTGACGTGAATAATCTCATGAATTGCATCGATGAATTCAACTTGGTTTCAAACTCTAGAATAGGTTGGGCATGATCAAAAATCCTCCCCCTTGAAAGAACAGTACCATAGTATTTCCCTTGCTTCAAACTCGAATCTTCAAATGAGATGTTGGAATGCAACTTCAAGAGTCTTTCCTTTCGAAAGACTTCCTCTCGATGAGGTCCTTCTCAGCTAGCCGCAAATCTAATTATGCTGCCCGTAAGCCTGCTGATACCACTTCCCGTCACTTAGGTTTGGATTCTCGTACGGCAGTCCGTTGAGCACCATCGGCATAACATTATAGCCAAGCCCACTGTACCCAAAGGCTTGCGGATGCTGCCTATCCGCAAATGCTGGATGATCCCTTATGTCAGGTACCGGTCCTCTGGTAGTACTTAGCTCAGCCAAGAACTCCTTTCTATTGCTCCTCTCGTCACTCATCCTGCCCGTAGGCTGCTGGCTGTTCATAGTATTCGAGCGATCGCGTCTGCTGCTTGCTCCACTCAAGCGACCGCTATTAGAAGTGCGGCTGGCGGCGCTTCGGTGGTCCTGACTTGATTCACTCTGACCGAGAGTGGGATGAGCGCTCTCGGTACGACGGTGTGATGTGTACGAGGTAGCTTCCGAGCGGTGACGGCGATCATTTCCAGACTCGCTAACGCTGTGCTCTGCGGTCCGTTTTTGGCATTTGCAGGAGTTCTCCTCGATGTGCTTCACCAAACTTTGTAATTTAACATCCGTCCCTTTAATGAGCTCGATGGTACGATTTTCTCGTTTCTTGACCTCATTCACATCCCCTTGTAGGTTGGTAATATGCTTCTTTAGGTCCATAACTTCGCTCTTGAGTTCTCTAACGTCTTTGCTAAACAAATCTTCCAAATTCTCGAGCCGTCGGATAGTCTGGTCCATCATCCGATCATGCTTGTCAACGATCATCCGGGATAAAATCCCACATGTGCTATCAATGTGGTGATGTAAGGTCAAGTCTAATTGAGCTAAAGAAGCCGAGATGGATCCAGCACGTTGGAAGTCCTGCTGGCTTTGTGGCGGCGATGGCACAGAATTAGTACTCGGATGGTGGGGCCAGCGAGGCGGGAGGAAAGCTGACAGAGGAGCAATCGGAGATGCAAAGGAGTTTCCGCGTGGGTTGTTGGACGCCCATGAATTAGCGGAGGGTATAGGATATTGGTAGTTGGAGAAACGATTCGTGTTGTAGTGCGAACTGGCAGTTATGTTGGCATCTGGGCTAGGCTGATGAGGTGCGTAAGGAATTTCAAGGCGAACATCCAAGTCCATGTTGTCGGATTGTGCTCTACGCATAGGGGTGAAAGGTGGGAGTGTGTGACCCTATACTAGATTAGTCTGGCACAATCATCAGTGGAGAGCTGAAGACCTACGACCGCAGGGTCATTTTCCCAAACACCGCCGTAGTCGCTAGGTGTGTATATGTTGGGAGGCAGATCATCGCCTGTATGCTGGCTCGGGTATTTCCTAGGTTGAGATGTATCAGGGTGTGATTCTACGTATGCTTGCCCGTTGCTGCCATTTGACATCGCTCCATCTTCGATGACACCTCGAAAGCTGTCAACCCGATGCATGCCAGACCCTTCTACTAACCCAACCTCACCCTTGTTACTGTGTATGCCGATTCTGGGAGGGATGAGAAACCGAGCCGCGGATATCAGCCCCTCCCGGTTTTCGGTCCTGTCTGGTACGCGCTGGCTGTCGATGCTTTGCTGCCGAGGAACGCCAGAAATTTCTGCAGCTGCAGGACTAGGGAGGCCGTTCTCTTTTAGATACCGGCGTGTTGGTACAGGGGTGCTATGTGAAGGTAAAGGTGATGACTGGCTTTGTCGTGCAGGAGTGACAGCAAGTCCCTCTGAGCCCTCCTGCGAATTATCGTAGGCTCCAGCCGTATGTGCTACTGGCGTAAGAGGAGGAGGCGTATTGCGGCTGTGTTTTGGCACTGACTGTAGTCCAAACACTTGGACTGCATTTCCTGGAGCCATTTGATCGTTTGCTGAGCCGTTCTTGGAAGAGTCGCCCTTGTCCTTCGATTGGGAGAATTTCTTGCGGAGCTGGCTAACGCTAGGTTTTCTACCAGCAAAGAGCGGCTTCGGGGCGATGGGATCCGTCACTGCTCGGTTGTGCTGGCTCTGCCTTTTGGATGGCGGACTGGACAACGGGATAGCCGGCTGAATATATGCATTCGGCAGCAACATGTAAGGCTTCTGAGAAGCAACACCTTCAGATGGTGGTGGAGGTGGCATGGGCTTGTGTTCGTACCTATCCCGCTTAGTTGGACAAGCGTCGCCTACCTGGTAGCTAGTGTTGCTCCTTTGATGCTCCTGCTGCTCTTGCTGTTGTTGCTGAGCCCAAGAGTTGGGACCGGGCACCACTGGCTTTCGGTTTATCGCATCTGGCAATTTCACCTTTGGCGTACTCGAGTCAGTCATTCTGGAGTTGACGCAAGATATGTATCGCCGCGAAATGCGGTATGTATCCGCTGTGTTGTTCGAGACTCTGGAGGAGTCAAGTGAATCTTATTCTGCAACCATGGAAGCCCATTGGGGGCCAGCATGAAGTCTTAATGAGATGGAATGGCAATGACAAACAAAGTCCACTGTAATTGACTGCCAGAATATTGTTCGCTCCATCAAGGTGGCCTCTGACGAGATTCAAGGCCAAACTTTGGTAGCTAGTAGTATAGCCTTCTGATTGTTGTTGTTTACCTTCAGGAAGAGATTTCAGCGATCGCACTATCACAAAACATCAACTAAAACCCGAACAACACAGCCTGATCTGGCTAGCGTGACCGTGATTCCCATTTGCCAAAAGTCGTTGTCGTAGAAAGTGGAATTAAGATAGAGATGCGCCCAGCTGATGTGACTACGAGTGAGATGAAAAACACCCTCTTGGCCACTTATTAGCTGATGCTGCGCAGTCCACAACACCGGTCAAGAGGGAGCCGTTTGAAAACATTGATACTGCCAGCAAAATGCTCCTACCTTAGTGAGTGTCTTCGGTGGCATGCATACTGTATGAACGGCGTTCTGATTACGGTCATAAGAACAAAACGAACCATCATTGTTCCTAAGGCTAGCGTGGCGTCTGCAGGCATATATCGTGAGCCTGGCAGTGGGCCCTCGTCGAGCATAAAGTCATCACGTTCTCGCCTTTTGCTGAATTGCTGCCCTGAACCAAAGTTGGCTGCGAAGCTTGGCCCGGAGAAACCATTGGTCTCTGACAACAGCGGCTGATGAGATATTCGATGGATCGAGAGATATTGGAACTCTCCTATTTGGAGAACATTCAATGCTCATGCCGTCCGTTAGGATACCCCTCCATAGAACAGTGGGGTTTCCAGGAGACATCACCATTGTCATCTTTAGAGGAGCTCGGTGTGTCCGGGTGTGTTCGACTTTGAGGATCTCTGTTTTACGCCGTCAATCTCCTCTGGAATTGAATCAGCTTCGACAAAGCCTGTATCCTAACCAACAACGTTGTCACGTGTATCCTTGACTCGGTTGCAAGTTCACTCGTCATTATTTCCCAGTCTGACACAGTACGGTCAAGTAATGACATCTGGAAGGGATGGCAATTTTCAACGGTCCCAGTGATACCGATATACATGAATTGAATTGGGCTTCATGAAGGTCAGATCATAAGGGGAATCCCGTTCAACCGCCCGAGAGACAAGCATGTGGCTTGACGCCTATACGACGGTCCATAGCGAACAGCTGCGGCCCTATATTGTAAGTTTTACGCTCTCTGCAGTACTAGATGGCCGAATGATCGTTAACGATACTGCAATATGTCTATTATCGAACGTGGGTGATAGTGGCGTAGCATGGGAGACATGTCTTCAGCGATATAAGCAGGCTCGTCCCCTGCGGATGTTACTGTGGTACAACCCTTGAGTACGGAGAGCCTGAGTTCGTGACAATTTCCCATGGCTTGGAAAGAGCCAGCCACCATCCTGGACGCCTGGGTTTGTCGAAGTAGTTGCTACGTCTTGAAGAAGCATTCAGGAGTGCCACTTGGTGTGCTAGTCAAGATGCATACGCCGTCAGAACCTGTCCTAGTAAGGTATCTAATACTTATTGCTTCGACCTTCTCCGCTCTGAGGGTTTGCACAATTCTGCAGCCGTTACCGCATTGGGCTAGTCTTGGTCTGCTAGTGTATTCTAGAGCAAAAGCATGTGGATTTCTACCCAATTCATTGCTACTCCGTTCACCAGAATAAAGTTGGCGTTGGATGGACTTCGCCTCTCGTCCAGCCTCTCTCCGATTGCTATGTCTCTCTTACAGGAATTCTGTATGAGCGGAAGGTGTCCCATGATACTCCACTGATCTTGACTTGATTATCGACCAGTATAAGATGTTCAGTCCTCGCGGCAATGAGGCACCGGAGGTCGTCGGCCGCTTCATGAGTACACTCAAAAGTTCTTCTGTACCGATGAAACATGGGCGAGAGCCAGTCTAGTGTTGAGACCGTTGACGATGACGAGCTTCCGCCCACCTTCAAGCTCGATCTGAGTCATTTACCTCCCGTCTTTGTCCTTCCAGCACACCTCTCGATCAATGAGCAGCACGAAGTTGAAGATGCACTAAGTAGCGCAGGAGCACCTCTGACATATGATATCGAAGAGGCGAATCTAGTGCTCGGGAATATCTCAAAGGCAAGACGTGCGCGATCCGAACTGCTATGGAAAGGTATACAGGTTGAAGAAGTTGGTGACGTAAAGGAGCTTCGGAGTCGTGTATACTCGCAGAATTCGGAGACTTCAATACCGGTACAGAAAAGACGAAAGCTAGGGAACAGGCCAGCGGGCTGGGCTAATGAAGCTCCAGATGTGACTGTAGATGATTCTAGCACGGGTTCTGAGACTGATGATAACGTCGATCCGGGCAAGTCTTTGTCGCAACTCTCTCTTTCTCGAATCTCCACTTCGTCCACAGTAGGCTCTACTGCTAGTGTTGAGGAGAAGCAAATCATTCCACCGCCCATTGTCAGGGAGTCATTTACGGGGAAAGTGAAAGTAGTCAAGCTAGAGTGGCTCAACGATTCGTTCAACGCGGCGGAGGTCTTGCCTTTGGAGCTCTACACTATATACGAAGCAAAACTGTTGCTTCCAACGAAGCCTGTGTCACAGACAGCGCCTGCGTACATCGCTGTTGGACAGCAGATGTCAACCTTTTCTACTAATAAGGCTCCAGAGAGCGAAGGCGAAACCCATGCAGGACCAGCTAAGCGTGCAAATGTAGATCCAAAACCAAAAACATATAGGCACAGGAGATCGGAGCAATATACCGATGCTGCAGAAAAAGACACCGTGGGTAAGAGCTCTTTCTCTTCTACTTGGCCCAGGAGTCGAAAGAGACCCTACCAACCCATTACACGACCCAGTCATCTTCTACACCAGACTACGTCAGAGCATGACGAGGCAACGGAGAGTTCGCTCCCATCAATGCCAGACTGGGTACTTCAACACAAAGTCTACGCCTGCGAACGAGCTACACCCCTGAATTCGCCCAACAAAGACTTCGTCTGCCAGCTCAAAAAGATCAAGCTGGCCCGTATCCTTACTCTGGATGAAATTGGCGTTCGAGCTTACAGCACCGGCATCGCCTCTGTCGCAGCATATCCTCATCCCATCCAAAGCACACGCGAGATCCTAGCCCTTCCTGGCTGTGACGAAAAGATGGCTCATCTCTTTCACGAATGGCAATCCACTGGCCAAATTCGCACTGTTGCTGACCTTGAAGCGGACCCGGCCCTGAGCGTGCTCCGCGAAATGTACGAAATTTGGGGTGTTGGCGCCAAGACAGCACGGGAATTTTATTACGACAAAGGGTGGCGCGATCTCGATGACATTGTCGAACATGGCTGGAAAGCCCTCTCCCGCGTCCAGCAGATCGGTCTCAAATACTATGATGAGTTCCTGCTCAAGATCACCCGCACCGAAGTCGAGACCATTACTGCGATAATCACACACCATGCAAAGCTAGTCACAGATGCCAACGTCGAAACCATCATAGTCGGTGGATATCGTCGTGGAAAAGCAGAGAGTGGAGACGTGGACCTAATTCTCTCCCACCGCGACGAGGCCATGACCCACAATGTTATCGACCGTGTCGTCAAGTCTCTGGAAAGGGCGGGCTGGATCACGCACACCTTGACTTTAAACTTGACAAATACAAGACGCAATCAGGAACCGCTACCGATCAGCACCGCGACGCAAGCCGGCCACGGCTTCGACACACTCGATAAAGCGCTCGTCGTGTGGCAAGATCCGCATTGGCCCACCAAAGATGTCGACCTCTCTGCCAATCCGAAGGCTAAGAACCCAAACCCGCACCGTAGGGTCGATATCATCATCTCACCGTGGCGGACGGTAGGATGTGCGGTCTCGGGCTGGACGTCTGGGACGACATTCCAGAGGGATCTGAGACGATATGCCAAATATATCAAGGGCTGGAAATTCGACTCTAGCGGTGTTAGAGAAAGGGGGACGGGGAAGTGGGTTGATTTGGAGAAGTGGACTGACCCTACGACGCGGTGCCAGAGTTGGCAGGAGGCTGAGAGGAGGGTGTTTGAGGGGTTGGGCCTTGTATATAGAGAGCCTTGGGACAGATGTACTGGGTAATACAAGTCATTTGATATCATGCTGGAAGGTCCACGCATCAGCGATAGGGCGCGTAGATAATGTACACATCGAGTTCAATTGAACGCGTTTGAGATGCTAATACTCGAAATCGTCATCGGCAGCCGGCCCTTTCTTCTTCTTGACCCCTTCCTGATTCTTATACATCTCCACCAACGCTTCAGTATTCGTCGCCTCTTCCGGCTTCTTATCATATCTTTGATGCAAGAAGCGCGGAAATCGCAGGCTGATGCCCTTGCCGCCACTCTCATGGTCAATCTCCCCAGCGCCAGCTTTGTACAGCGGACTCAACGTCAAATCGGCCGTCTTGACTTCCCACACGAAGCGGGGCTGGAACCATACGTCCGGCTGGTTCCCCTTGACGGTGCTGTGAGCGTAGAAAGATTTAGGGCTGTCGATGACCTGCTCTTCGAGTTCAGTGTGTAGTGTTCCCAGAACGTCCTCGGAGAACCCGGTGCCGATATTGCAGACGGTCTCGTAAACTTCCTTGCTCGCGTTGTAACAAGCCAACAGGAAAGCTCCATACACCCCAGTACGCTTGCCTTTTCCGAAGTAAGCGCCAAGAACGACAAGATCGAGCGTGTCTCCCATGCCGGACAAGTAATCTTTCTTCACCTTGAGCCAGTTACGGCTACGTTTACTGGGCTCGTACCCAGACTCATCGGTATCGAGCATTTTCACCATGAGGCCTTCACAGGAGGCTTTGACGGATTCATCGAGTAGATGCTGGATTTCTTCGAGGTCGCTGGCGTCACTGTATTGAGCGAACGAGAACTCGCCTTTCACTTCTGAAAAGGCTTGATGGAGAAGATCTCGCCGCTCACGTAGAGACTTCGTTACGACTGCCTGTACGTTATGAGAATTGGTACTATGAAGAAGGACAGGGAAATTTCGTACCTCTCCATTATAAAATAACATATCAAATGCAAAAACACAGACCTGAACCGTAATGTCTTCGGCTTTGACATCTTTTCTCTTTCTCGTCATGAGCTTCTGGAATGGCAAGACCTTCTCATTGACAACATCCCATGCCACGGTCTCGCAATCGAGCACGAAGCTCTTTGTTCCTGGCCTGATCCATGTGTTGAGCTTTGATAGTACATCAGGATACTTCTTTGATAGATCCTCGGAGTTTCGTGAAAAGATTGCGGAGAGGCCTTTACCGGTCTTGATCGGTTGTGACACATTACTGGCATACTGATCCATTGAATCCTCGGCGACGTAGTGTATCTGAGCGCGCTCGCCGTCGTACTTGTATTCGCAGGTGAAAGTCTTCCCCTCAAATCGATCGAGCACTTCCGTAATCGCCTTAGTGGGTTTTGCTAGCATGGGTTTCAAGGGTATACCGGGTTGCAACTTGCAATATTCTCGCAGCTGGAAAATACCGTGTTCAACCATTGCAGGAACGATGACAGCGTAGTTTGGCAATTCGCTAAGGACCTGTCAGCGAACAGGCAGAATTTGAGCATCTCGTTACTTAACCTGTAGACGGTCTTGAGAGTTTCTGTTCCTTGGCTCAATTTGTCGCTACTGGGTGGCTTGTTGCTTTTCTGTCCTTCTTCGTGAGCCACCATCGCATGAGCGAGGCTAATGAGAACGGTCCTCTCTGCTAAACCGAGTCTTAGTTTGCCCTCGAGAAATCTTATGATAAATTTAGATTCACTAGCTCCGCCCTTGTCATTCGTAATATCGATGCCCTTGTTGGTCTTCCCTGCATTTGCCGAGTCAGCCGCAGACAGGAGCTTCTTGATACCGGAGATCTTCATGGCTTGGGATCCATCTCCCGAAGTAGTAGCAATTATCATTAGACCATCAAGGACTCCCCTCACTGTCAGTGGTTTCGGTTTGTAAAGCGTTCTTTGAGTGGAACGGCTCTTGACCGCAACGAGCCCAAGATCTCCGATGGATTTATTATCGGCTTTGACAACGTCAAGACTCCTCCCAGTCGATTCGCCAATGGCCTTCATGATCAATTGCTCGCCGATCCCGAGCTCGATACCAGTGTAGTCGGCGGCGATCTTGTTGATCATAAGCTGGACGGTTGGGAGAAGATCCTGCGGCGTGAGTCTTAGGACTTGGCGAAGGAAAAGAGTGCAGTGTGCCATAATGGCCAAACGCTTAGAAGTCATCTCAATTAACGCGAAGGTAGTGCACAGTGCTGCGTAAGGGACTGGCTCTCCAGGCTTCCAATCAGGGTAAGGGTCACTACTTCTGGTCTTGAGAATGGACTGTGTTTCCTTACGAGCTTTCTCCGCATCTTCTTCGTCCGAGGCATCCATCAAGTCATCTTCTGGCTCAACATTGGATTCGTCGGCAGGCTCATTGTGTTCAATCTTTACGTCTTCTGCGAGGAATGCTTTCTTCTTCCCGGAAAGATGTTTTTTCTTCTTTGAATCTTCATCCCCGGCAGAAGCAGAACCTTTTGGCTTCTTTGAAGTCTTAGCTTTTGGCGACGAGTCTATTCGATCGGCTTTTCGTTTGCCAGCCTCGGATGCCGTGGCCTTTGCCTTTGAAGGCTCTTCCTGGACACCTGTGGCCACATTCTGCCTTTTTGGCGGCTGCATCTTGCCACCTCGATCATTTCTCCTTGAGCGCTTCCTGACAGGCTCGTCATCTTCCTCCTCTGCTTGCATCTCGCTATTGCTTCGTTTTGCAGGCGACTTTGGTGGGCTTCGCGGCTCGCCATTATCTATCGCTAAGTCTCCGTCATCTACGTCGTGGTTACGGGAAACCTCTGTGCCCGCAGCTGGCTGCTCGCTGTCTGGCCTAGGTTCCATCTTAACATCTCCATCACAGCCCTCTTCGTTCACAGCCTCGGCACTCTCGGCGTCCTTCTTCCGGGGTACGGTGTCTTCTATATTCGATGGATTCTTTGGCTTCTGAAATGACAGTCTGGATTGTTGCGACTTTGAGGGAGAGCCATTGGGGTTTCCAAAGAATTTCCTATTGTAGACATATATATTAGCTTAACGAGCGTATATAACGAGGGGAGGGGAGGGGGGATGCACGATAGGGTCTGCTGAGCGGGCTTCACATACCCCAATGTAGCCTGCTTTGGGGGCATTATGGCGAAAGCCCGAATTGTTGGTGAAATGAATGCAAGTCGGCTACCTTGGGCGAGCCATAACGGTAACTGGAGTGTATGATTCAGGGAGCATAGTTGAACAGGCGAAGATGTACGGAGAGTGAACGAAGAGACGCTCCTCCTGAAGGCAGCCAGAGCGACGATTGTGAGAATTCAGATCGTTCGTACTTTATTGGATCTTCTAAAGTATATCTATCTAGCACGCGTGCAGGAACCCGTCACGCGTTGAAGTGCCGCTGCAATCCTTGGCATAGAATATCCACATTCTGTTGATTCTACCGTTCTAATCCCTCCTTGACAATCTCAGTCTCTCTACTTTACATTCGCCTCTCACAATGGAGTATTTTGAAGCCGGTACAGATCACTGTTGCATACCGATACGGTGGCGATCATGATGGTGAGCTTGCAAATCTTCTTAAGACATGCATGCCTGCCCTAATGTCAAAACACTCAACGTTGAGCACTCATCAGCATAAAGTATAGGAAGTATCTAGTCCTTATTACAGAGGTTTCGATTTTCTGTTGTTCAGACCTCCGAGCTTGGTAGCACGACGTTGAGCTGCAACACCTGACTCTTTGATTTGGAGATAAGGTAGTGCATAGCGAAAGGGTCGGGCCAGAGGGTATGAGTGCTGAGATAAAGTGAGACATTGCCTGAAGGCATGGCCAGGTTCACGAAGATTTTCCCACCATTATCACTCGTTCCGGATCATGGTATAAGGTAGACTTGCACAGAGTAGAGGATTGGTATCTCTTCAGGGCCTGTGTCAATGCCTCGGCTCGACCATCCTAGTCTTGATTTTGGCTCCCGGTCCCCGTTCATGAATTGGTGTAAATACGCGATCGCCGCCAGGGACATTTCGACATTGATTCTCCAATCATGCCCAGTCCTTCAAGCTCTCGAGATCCTACAAACCCTCTAGCAAGACTCAACAACATCAAGAGCCATATGGAGGGGTGTAATCCGACGGTCTTCCATGCGGACAATGTTCCCCAAGCGCCAGAAGATCCGTTGTTTGGGTTGATGGCCGCGTACCGCAAAGATGATTCTGACAAAAAGGTCGACTTGGGTATTGGAGCTTATAGAGATGACAATGCGAAACCTTGGGTCCTTCCGGTTGTGAAGAAGGTACGAAAAGCTTGAATTGCAGGATTGATTCATACTGACCAACTCTACAGGCGGACGAGTTGTTACGCAAAGACCCAGATCTCAACCACGAATATCTTCCGATAGCGGGCCTTGCGGACTTCACCTCGGCGGCCCAAAAGCTCATCTTGGGAGCAGATAGCCCAGCGATCAAAGAGAAGCGGGTACAATCAGCTCATATAAGGCTTCTCGCCCATCGCTAACTACTTTCAAAGGCAGTAACTATGCAATCTATTTCTGGAACCGGTGCTTGTCATCTTGGCGGCCTTTTCCTCTCACGCTTCCTCCCTCGTCCTTCTAATCAACCCCTCTATCTTTCCTCCCCAACATGGGCGAACCATAATCAGATCTTCAGCAACGTTCAGCTACCACTGAAGCAATACCCTTATTTCTCCACCAAGACGAAAGGTCTTGACTTTGATGGCATGCGTTCGAGCATAGAGAATGCTCCAGAGGGGAGTATTATAGTCCTCCACGCCTGTGCTCATAATCCTACCGGCGTTGATCCCACCCGCGAGCAGTGGAAGGAAATCGCCAAAGTGATACGAGCCAAGAAACACTTCCCCTTCTTCGACTGTGCATATCAGGGTTTCGCTTCCGGTGACCTGGAAAATGATGCGTGGGCCATCCGTTATTTCGTCGCCGAGGGTTTCGAACTCTGCATAGCTCAATCATTCGCGAAGAACTTCGGGCTGTATGGCGAACGAGCGGGCGCTTTCCACTTCGTTACTGGTGCTGGGCCGGATGCCCAGAGTACCATTGGCCGCATAGCTTCTCAGCTTGCGATCCTCCAGCGTAGCGAGATCAGCAACCCTCCAGCCTACGGTGCTCGGATAGCTAGTCTTATCCTCAATGATCCGGCGCTTTTCAAAGAGTGGGAAGCCAATCTGCGGACGATGGCTGGACGGATCATCGACATGCGGAAAGCTTTACGCTCAAAGCTTGAGCAGCTGAATGGCAAAGAGGGTAGTTGGAAACACATCACCGAACAGATTGGAATGTTTAGCTTTACGGGCTTGTCCGAGAAGCAGGTGCTAAAGATCAGAGAAGTCGCGCATGTGTACATGACCAAGAACGGACGGATAAGCATGGCTGGACTGAATACTAAGAATGTGGAGTATACGGCAAGAGCTATTGACAAAGTGGTCAAGGAGGCTTAGAAATGACGAATGACGAGGACAATGAGAATGCCGCATGGCTGATGATGAATCTAGATTGCATATAGACTGTACGCTATCCATGGGTATCAATACTATTCCTCTCATGTCCTTTTCCTCTTCCCATACATGTTTCGGCAGGACATACAATCACCTTCGGCCCATCAAAATATCAAATCCCAAGTGATCAAGAACCCGCAAAGTCCGCAACTAGCCCAAAACACCATCCTAGCCGTACTCTTCCTCTCACTCGCCCTCTCCAATTCCTTATTCCCTCCACCCACATTCTCAGTCGTCGACAACGAGTCCGTCACAAGCTGGGAGATATTGGCGCTTTGCACGTCGAGATTCTGAACCAAGGTCGTCTGAAGCTCGGAAATCTCGAGCATAGACTGTTCTGCCGTCCTGAGTTGGGATAAAAGCCTTAGCAGGTGTGGAGATCAAAGGTGGTAGAAGGTAGACATACCGCACTTGGTCCAATGTATCCTCGTACTGCTTCAGCATATCCTGGTTCTCCCTTGCGAACAATTGCAGCTGCTCAGGACTCAACTGCTGCTCAATCTGCCGCCTACTCTCGTCCTCCATCGGCAACCCTTTCCCTCCCTTGTAACCCCTACGGCTGCCTCCTTCCGCAGCATGCCCGTTCATGCCTCCAGCCGTCCCATTCTCCGTCGCAACAGCGCTCCCTCGCACTTTATACAGCACGCTCCGTCCCTTCTCAAGCTCCCTCTCCAACCTCCTCTCCATCATCGCCCTCTGCACCTCTCCAACCTCTTCCAATTTCCTGCCCAGATACCACATCACGCTGTCCCTATGCATATCAAACAAACTCCGCCTACCCTCTTCGACAGCCTGCTCCGGACTCTTATCTCCACCGCTAGCGCCGGCGGCCCATCGTCCCAACACACCTTTCGAGTACTTATTTTCCAAGACCTTGGCTTGCGAGGTTCGCCGAATGTTTTCTGCTTCCGCTAATTGGCGGACTGAGGCGTTGAGGTCGCGTAGTACTTGTTTGGAGCTGGTGTCTATGGCGTCGCGGGCGGGGTTGTCGAGGTAGGTAGGTTCTTGTGGTAGGCCGTTTGGAAGGCGCTGTTTGGACGCTGGTGGATGGCCGCGGCGATGGGGGAGGGAGGTCGAGAGGTAGGCGGGGCGGATTGAGAGGAGGTAGGTTTGGAGGGAGGCGATGTGATCATTCTGGAGACATGTATTAGGACGAGGATCTAGGTCAAGGGGAAGTGTGAGCTTGGTATTTACTATTCGATATGCTTCTTTGAGGAATTCATCGTGGGTATCGGACCGCTTACGCGGGTGGGAGTTGCAGTGGGCGTTGTGCTTCCTCAGCAGCTCGTTGAGGAGGATTGTAACATTAGACATTACTGTTGTTTGCTTGGGAGCCCGAGATATCAAGACAATATGGGTAAGCTTCTTAGCGTGCCAAGAATGCCAAATAAGGATTATTCTACTGCGTCACGTCTTCTTGGTAACCATCTGCTGTCCAAGTCATAGCAGGACTTACTCTATCGACATCGGCCTTCTTGGCTGTTGCGCAGATAGTAAGCGCAATGGGTCCGCGAAGAGTCGAGGATTCAAATGTCAGAGGCCAGATTCTAAGTGTTACATCATCCATCAATTTCGGTGAAATATGAATCGACTTTCCGAGTTTGGTGGATCACTGGGACTCTGCCTCCCTAATGATGGATTCATGCCAGCAGATACCAAAGCAGGAGGCTGGTATATCTCGAGGGACTGGGGATTTGGAGTGTCATGAGTATCCTGATGCCCTGGAAAAAGCTACCTGAATGCAAACACCGCCCGCTCCAACGGCACCCTCTCTGTCTCCCAAGCAAGCCAGTCCGATCTCGTGGTCGGCAGTAGGCCCATACCATTGACTTTCCAAACCCCCAACGCCAACGCCACAAGATTCATGACCACATACGTCGCCTTGATCCCCCAGAGCCACTTCTGCGTTCCCTCCGTCTCATATTTCCGAAATGCTTCGTTCGTAGAAAGAAGAGCCGTAAGCGGGTTCTTGAAAAGCATGAAGACCATCATAATACTGAAGATCTGTAACGAATTGCCCGACATGTACATCATTATCGCGTTCATAGGCAGGGCTTTGGCAGGGGCGAAGGCGATTTCCCAGGATTTCTTGATCTTGAGTTGGTCGGTTTCGGCGACTGTCGGGGGCTTGCGTGCAGGGGCTTTGAAAGAGTTGGCAGATCGCTGCACTTTGATTCAGTATACTGATAGAAGAGCTTTTCTCGTGTGGGCTTACTTTGCTGGAGCTAGCTTCTGTATAACCGGGGGGATTTGAGATAGAACCGGCATTTTTAGGCTTGGGTCGCGGAGGCGAGTCATAATGTCTCAGCCATTGTGGAGGAGGAGCATTGCTGGATGAATCTTGTGGCATATCCATCAGTAATCCGAGAGTAGTGAGAGTGGATGATGGCGCTGTGAGGTACTTTAGGATTGGCACTCCATTGGGACGCGCTAAGACTGTCAGCCCTATTCTAGTTCTATCCTAACGGTAAGAGATACCCGGCGCTAAGGATCCATTGGATACTCCGTACTCCTTACTCCATGGACCGAAGATTATCATGCGAATCTCTTCAACGTCTCGTGGCTTTACTGAACTTATCACTAATCCGACTCTCGACTGATTATATAATGCTTCATATCCGGCGTTGAGGAGTAAACTTGGGAAGTACGAAGGAATTGAAGTATTGAAGTCTTAGGTCGCGGAGTGAACGAACAATGGCTGCAAGTGGAGGAGATGCAAAATTATTCGCAAGGGTGCGTGCTCCTCGAGTCAATGTCCTCAGCGCTCCTGTCTTGCTCTTGCTCTTGCCTTCTGTTCCGATGGAATAAGTGGTAAATTGGAATCTATCGAGTTTTCGGTATCAATGTGGATTCCTTGCCGGTATGCTTCGCATTCGAAATAACCAACCATAAGCTTCTATATTGCCTCAAGCGAAGCAAAGACAAACCAAAAAGCTTCTTCGCCATGCAACATGATGCGTTCATCTCAAGGGCTGCTCTCGGGTCGCCTCTGAGACCTCTCCCTACGCCCAACGACCTCAACGAAGTCATCGATCTTGCTAACAGGGATTTTGTATAGGGCAAGGTCGCAGAGCTGCGACTGGAGCTCAACAGTGGGGGCAAGAAGGACAAGAACAATTCGGCGAAGAAGATTGCACTCAAAAAGATTGTGGCCAACATGACCATGAGCAACAATGACATGGTGGCACTGTTTCCGGATGTGGTTGGTTGCATGCAAATCCCAAGCCTGGAGATCAAGAAAATGTAGGCAAATAAGGATGATAGCATTGCATCGAACCCCACTGAAACTTGGACTAGGTGCTTTCTCTTCCTAGTCAACTACGCCAGAATGAAACCGGATGTCGCGATCCAAGCGTTGCCTGTGCTTGTCCTAGTAGGTGTTTCTCTGCGGTGCGCAGTGGGCTGCCTCTTACACTTGACATATTAGGATATGGAAGACTCGAACCCGTTAATAAGAGCCCTCGCTCTTCGTACCATGTCTTACATTCATGTCCGCAATTTTGTCGAAGCAACAGTGCCGCTACTGAAAGGGTTACTTAAAGATCCGGATCCCTACGTGAGAAAGACTGCAGCTTTTTGCGTCGCAAAGCTCTACGACCACGACAAGAGTCTTGTCGAGGCTTCAGATTTGATCGACAGACTTAACAACATGCTCAGGGATGATAACCCAACCGTTGTCTCTAGTGCTCTCGCCGCATTGATGGATATCTGGGAAAGGAGTGAGACCATCAAGCTCACCATCGATTACGCGAGCGCCTCGAAGATCGTTCAGATATTACCAGACTGCTCTGAGTATGTGATGGACCTTGGCTGATCCTTTCTTTCTGACGAGGATACAGGTGGGGCCAGACATACATTCTAGAAGCTCTCATGTCATACGTACCGCAGGACACCCAGGAGTCATTGCTGCTCGCGGAGCGAATTGTGCCAAGACTATCACACTCAAACTCAGGGGTTGTACTAACTTGTACTCGCGTTATACTCTATCTGATGAATTACATATCTGACGAAAAGCAAATCTCCGGTCTTTGTCGGAAACTATCTCCTCCACTCGTCACACTTCTCGCGAAAGGGCCAGAGATCCAATATCTCGCCCTACGGAATGCCCTGCTGATCCTACAGCGAAGACCTGAAGTATTAAGAAACGATATCCGAGTCTTCTTCTGCAAATACAACGACCCTATCTATGTCAAAGTCACGAAGCTAGAATTGATCTTCATGCTAGCGACTGAGAAGAACATCAGAGAAGTCTTGACAGAGTTACGCGAGTAGGTACATTCGACGGCCGGTATAGTGATCCGTATTCTGACAAGACGCTAGATATGCCACCGAAATCGACGTTCATTTTGTCCGCAAATCCGTGCGAGCAATAGGGAAGCTAGCCATCAAGATCGAGCCGGCAGCACAAGATTGTATCGACTCTCTACTCGAGCTGGTATCGACCAAAGTGTCGTACATCGTCCAAGAAGCTACTGTCGTCATCCGCAACATCTTCCGAAAGTACCCGAATAGGTATGAGTCTATCATCTCTATTCTATGCGAGAACCTCGATCACCTAGACGAACCTGAGGCGAAAGCCGCTATGATCTGGGTCATTGGCGAATACGCGGATCGCATTGACAACTCTGATGTCCTGCTAGACGACTTCCTATATCCTTTCCATGATGAGCCTGTGGAAGTGCAACTCGCCTTGCTTACCGCGACTGTAAAGCTTTTCATACAGCGTCCCACCAAGGGACAAGAGCTTGTACCCAAGGTGCTGAAGTGGGCAACGGAGGAAACTGACAACCCAGATCTCCGGGATCGGGGTTACATGTACTGGCGACTGCTTTCTACCGACCCTGAGACAGCGAAGAAGGTCGTCATGGGACCCAAGCCAGCCATTACAGCAGAATCAGAGAAGCTTGATCCTGCAACACTGGAAGAGATGTGTCTCAACGTGGGAACGCTGGCTACCGTGTATCTAAAGCCCGTACAACAGGTATTCAGGAATGCACGGACGCGCAAGCTCATGGACAGCCCGGCTCTTCAAAAGCATACTTTGCCGACCGTGATAGCAATGGAAGCACACAAGAACCTGCCATCCGTCATAAACGGTCAGGGACGGGAAGCCGATCAGCAGAATGGTACAGGGAGCAATAAGGCGAACCTTTCGGCTGCCATTGATGCAGCTGACCTCTATTTCCAGAGCTTGAGCACTAAGATGGGCAACATGGAGATAGGAGACGAAGGTTTCGGTGGCAGTCCAACGGCAGGCACACGCCATGAAACACAATACGTTGTCAATCAGAATAACGGAGGGAATGGTGATCTACTGCTTCTGTAGTCTCAATTGGCATCGGCGGCGCCACTCATCTGATAGCTCTCTACGCTCTCCAATTCCGGAAGAAGTCTTCCTCTGGAAAGCAGACAGACTTAGCGACCACGATGGAGTGCATCTACAGGGCATGATCATGAACGTTGAACAACCTCGCGACTCGGCGATACCGGCCGGTCCAGATACGCCGAAGTGCCGCTCTCCCGGGGTCATGCATGGCGCCCGCAATTAGAGAACTCTCGGGCTTAAGCCACCTTTGTTACTGAAACAGATATAATTCTTCCTTTTCCAGATATTCCACTCTGTACACATTCGCGAACATGACATGGCATCTTTCACGGGAAACATAACGAGCGTTGGTGATTCCTTTCCTCCTATCATCGCCGCAGATCAGAAAGCCCAGGCCATGGGAAGGAATGCATTCCAGAATGCAAACGCTGTCCAACGACTAAAGGAACCTTCTCAAATGCCAGAAGATCGGGCAGCCAACCGCGACATTCTGTCATCGCAAGCCGAAGAAGATGCAGCTGCACAGCGAGACACAGACGACCTCGAGGCTGTCCACTCGGTTTCCTCCGGACCAGCGTATTCGGTATTTGGCCATCGCGAAAGGCAATACATCGTTTTCATGGCTGCTTGCGCAGGATTCTTCTCCCCGTTGTCAGCTAACATCTACTTCCCTGCCTTGACATCCCTCGCTACGGATCTGAAAGTCTCGAATGCAATGATGAACTTGAGCTTGACGACATACATGATATTCCAGGGACTCACTCCCACTGTATTTGGCGACTTGGCCGATATGACAGGCCGGAGACCCTCTTACATGATCGGATTCATTATCTACATCGGTGCGAACGTGGGCTTGGCCTTGCAAAACAACTATGCTGCGCTCCTTGTGCTTCGATGCCTGCAGAGCGCGGGTAGCAGTGGGACGGTCGCTTTGGGTAGCGGAGTTGTGGCAGACATTGCTTCGAGTGGTGAAAGGGGCAAATTCATGGGTATGTTGTGTACTTTGATCTCCACAATCCAGATCGCCAATTGAATACAGGAATTGCGCAATTCGGAACGATGGTCGCTCCAGCGATAGCTCCCGTGCTTGGCGGTATCTTGACCCATTTCCTAGGCTGGCGATGGCTCTTCTGGTTCTTGACCATCCTGGCCGTCGTTTTCCTCATTCCTTTGGCCCTAACGTTCCCCGAAACTGGTCGTAACGTTGTTGGCAATGGCTCCATCCCACCTCAAGGCTGGAACATGTCTCTTCTCAATTACTTGCAGACCCGCAGGATAGAACGCAGCGATACCTTGAACCGTACACAATCACGCCAGGAGAAGAAAGCTGCACAAGCAGAGCTCGCACGCAACCGAAAGCTCAGATGGCCTAATCCGTTGAAAACTGTGCACATCATTCTGGAAAAGGATGTCGGCATGCTGTTGCTATACAACGCATTAGTCTATACAGCATTTTACGACGTCACAGCTAGTTTGCCAAGTCTGTTTGCTGAAATTTATGGTTTCAATGAACTGCAGATTGGGTATGCTCTCCTCTTTCCCACTACTTGGCGCAAAATGGTAACAATCTTCCAGCTTGAGTTTCATCCCCTTTGGAGTAGGGACTTCCATAGCTTCCATCGTTTTCGGTCACTTCATGGATGTGAATTATAAGCGCGTAGCCAAACAAGCAGGTTTCCGGATCGACCTCAAGCGCGGTGATGATATGCGAAATTTCCCTCTTGAAAAAGCTCGGATCCAGGTCTTCATCATCCCGCTCTATATCGGCATAGCAGCCATTCTGTGTTGGGGCTGGGTACTCGAACAGAACGCGCCGCTCGCCGCACCCTTGGTCCTCTCGTTCATCATCGGTTTCTGCCTGACGGGCTCGTTCAATACCATGAGTACCATGCTCATCGATCTGTATCCGCTGAGCTCCGCCACCGCTACGGCGGCGAACAATCTGGTGAGATGTTGGATTGGGGCGGCGGGCACTGCGGTGATTATTCAGATGATCGATAGGATGGGGAGGGGGTGGTGTTTCACGTTCGTTGCGGCGGTTGTCTTTTTTACGAGTCCGTTGTTGTGGGCGGAGATGAGGTGGGGGCCGAGGTGGAGGGAGGAGCGGAGGGTGAGGGTCGAGAGGCAGGAAAGAGAGGCTGACCTTGAAGGCGTGGACTCGCCGAAGATTACGGAGAAGAGTTGATGGGACCTTTGGGGCGTATAGCGGAGGGTTTGGCAATTTTGGTGTTCAGGGATTTTGCTACATGATATCCACGTAAGAGTTTTGGTCGTTTGGTAATTCAAAGAGGCATAGCGATGGGCAATCAGTCAGTGAGCACAGGCAGAAGCCTAGATATATCCTAGAATAATAGCCACCGCCCTTGATAGACAGCTTTGGCGATTATGCTGGCCAGAAAACAGTTCTGGTAGTGAAGAACTAGAGCAAGGACGTGCATGGGCAGCGGGTTACAGAACCCCAAACATATAGTAAGATAATATACGGTTGTCCTTCGCGCGCTATGCACATGAGTAGGGCCGTTCAACTTGCCGAATGCGTAGAGGAATCCGACGCCATCGTGGTGATGTTATTGTTGAATTCAGTCAGACGAGAAAAGCCAACTCAATTCTGACCATCCCACCCAACCCAACTCCTCGCCATGACCCGCCAAACCTTCACCTCGCCACTCCGCATATCGCCCAACTTGAAACTCTCCCCCTTGACCTTCCTGCTCTCCCTCCCCTGTTCCCAAGCCCGAACTTTCTTCTTCGTGCCATCCCAATCGATCACCACGCCAACGTGGTCCGGCTTGCCCACCTCGTTGCTGTACTTCGAGTGCATGGCCCCGCGATGGCCTTGGAATCGGGCGTTGCGGAACGTGACGATGTCGCCCGGTCGGATCTCGTCGAACTGGCGCACCGAGGCGTTGGCCAGGTTGGCGTATACCAGGGCACCAAAGGCACGGACGCCGACGGGCAGCAGCGCATCGGGGAGGGCGGAAAGCAGGTCCAATACCAAAGCGCTCGGGGAGCCATCGCCGACCATGGAACCCTCTTTGGTTGCTGCGGCTTCCGCAATGCGTGAGCCAAAGGTAGCATGAGCGTTCTCGAGCTGATCCTGACGCAGGTTCTGTGGCGGTGGCTCATGGCGTTGTTCCAAGCTAGCATTTGCAGGATCGTTGGTTTCAAAGTGTACCGTGATCACAGTCTGCGAATAGTCCATGAACAATACGTATACCACTTTTGTGATGGCTTGTTTACCACCCCTCCTCGTGGTGCTGGTCTCCTCCATCTCGTATATGAGATCCCGACGATTTTGGAAGACAGGCGGAGGAGTGTCAGGCCGAGCCCACCACTGGCTACCCTGGCCCATATCAACATCGCTAGCTATGAAACCCTGCTCACCAGAAGGACGAGGCCCATCCGTTGATCTCCGAATCGTAGTACTACTGCGTTGAACATCAATTGACTGCCTGTTACCAGTGCCAGACCTTGATGGTATTGACATATTGGGTGAATGAGCGTACTGCGATTGACCTTGTGCAGTTGGTGGAGAAACATAGCGCTGAGATGGAGACGCCGACAGCACGGGATCAGGGTCAACTGTCCCGAAGGCTATGGGACTTTCAGTGTCATAATGGCTTCCCAAGGGCTGGCTGTTGTCAGACTTGGTATACTTGTAAGGATCATAATCCTCATTTTCATTCCCCTCTTCATGGCCTTGATCCCTTGGCGGCGGCGGAGGTGGTGGAGCACCTCTTGGCATGTCGGAAGATTGACGAGTGGTTCTGGGGCGAGACTGTGAAGGCAATGGCGGCGGAATCGCACGAGGAGCGCCGGCAAGAACTGGACCGAGAGAAGGGAGACCAGAGTGGTGTAAAGATGCAATCTCCATCGTCGAATCATGCTCGAGACTTGACCCTTTTGCGTGAGATTTGAGAGCATCTTTATGATCTGCACTCGAAGCTATATCAGTATCATAATCACCCTCATACTCGGTGATCTCTTCTTCACTGTCTTCTAGGCCTGGAGACCTTGGATTTGGAGGTGGTATCGGCGGTGCTCTACCGTCTCCATCTGGTACTCTTGGTGGAGGAGCATTGGAGGGAGGCGGTGGCGGAGGCGCTCTGTTTTGAGGTGCTGAGGGCATTGCAGGACTCGATCCAGGAATTGGAGGAATGCGACTACCCCTGTTACCACTGGCCGAAGAGACGGTCGGCGATGTGGGAGACATCTCCGTTGACGGCATCTGTGGACTTCGACTTCCAAAGTCGGAGGGTCTTGACGGAAGAGCCATAGGTCTACTCGGAAGAGATGGTGGTGGACCTGCCAAAGGTACTGAAGGCGGACCTCCGCGACTGCTGGGTCGAGAGTCAGGTTCAGGAGGTAATATTAGCGAGCTTCTTCTGTGTATAGACATTTCGTCATCGGACTTCGAGCCTTCACTTGGCGACCTCGGCCGGGTGAGATGAGGGGGTGGTATGGGTCGTGCTGTTAGGTATATAATTAATTTAACAATCAAAGTATGGTCAATTTCAGAACTTACATTCGCGAGATGGAGGCGCTATCGGCGGATTAGGCGGCAAAGGTGGAGGAGTAGCTCTACCTTGGCTGGGAAGAGGAGCAGCAGAGCGAGCTGTACGCATTAGCAGAGAATTCAACGAACGATTAAGATAAGCGACCGATTTACCTTGGGGTACTGCCGGAGGCGCAGAACGTTCCGTTGAACTCCTAAGTGGTAGTGGCATAGGCTCATCTTGCATGTCTTCGATATCGTACATCGCTTCAGGATCTTGTCTTTGTACAATGGACCGTGGTACGTCACCCTCTTCCTTGGTAATTTCAGGCCGGGTTTCGCTCTGCTCAGGGCTTCGAACCTTTGAAAGTCCTGGCATAGGCACTATTGAGACAGGCGGTGCGCGATTGGCGGAGTCGTCCGTTGGCCCTGAGGTAGAATTGCCAGAAGCCTTTCTATCACTCGATGCTGAAGATTGCTTCATGGGAGACCTAGACGGTATGCCTCCTGAAGGCCCAAACATTCCTGCCATTCCCATACCACCACTCATCTTAGCCATACGCTCCCGAATCTCCATTCTCCTCTTCACTTCCGGGTCTACTTCATCCTCGCCCTCGTCTGCTTCTTCAACCTCATGTTCTTCTGCATTATCTTCTTCATCCCCAACATCAGCTTCATGGACAGGTGCTTGTGGAGCTTTTGTAAGTGGAGTTGTCCCCTTGTGTCGTGGCTTCTCGTCGCTATCGTCCCTGCCTGTCGAAAGCTCTTCGCCTTCCTCAGTGTCCCCCACCCCAGATTGATCGGCGTCGTTCGGATCGCTAAGAAGATCTCGCAGCGGCACCTCGACAGGGCTTCCCAAAGGTGTAGCTTCTCGAGACTTGCGAGGCTTAGTATTGGAGCGTGGAAGGGGTGGAGGAGCGGCTCGAGATAGATCCATGGATCGTTTCTCGGTGTTCTCACCACTATTTACTCTTTCCATATGCTTACCTTGAAGATCATCTTCTTGATCGGCTGAATGCTCTTTAGCTTCTACCTGCTTCCTTGAAGGGCGCTTGGGCTTCTCTTTCATTTGTCCACCTTCTCCGTGTCGCGCCGCTTGTTCCATCTGCTGTTTCTGCAGCAATGCAATTCTATCTTTCAAGCTTGTCGGCTTTGGTTGATCTTCTTCATCGATCTCCAATGGGGTAACTTTTGGTTGATTTGATTGTTCCTCGGTCTCCATAATCTTCGAACCTTGAGTCAAAAGTTCTGGATCTTCTTCCCTCCTATACACTTTCTGTATAGGTGTTTCCCGAGGAGGAGGAACATAGGCGTTCTTACTCGGCGGAGGTGCCACGAAGGGTTTCTTCACAAACCCAGATCCGCTAGATGAGCCCAAGCCGCTAGGCTTCATGGGAGCCACAGGAGGCGCTGTAGATTTGTTGAAGGCATTGATACGGTCTCGGAATGATCCAGAGACAGGTTTCTCTGCGGTTGGTGCAACTGCAGGCTTCGATACTGCAAGCGGAGGTGGATTAGTGGCTGTTGATGCTGGAGGCGCGGCAGATGCAGGTTCTGATTTGAAGTTTCGTACAGATGGCAGCCGTGGCTCACCATGTCGTTGATCAGGAACTCCCATCTGTTCAGGCTGCGAAGGTACAGGAACAGCTGCTGGCAAGCTGGCTCCAGTCTCTTCAATGTTGGGACCTTTCTCTGCATTATCTGTAGGAGCCATGGGATCGAGTTCTTTCTTTGATTTGCTCGTTCTCGAAGGTCGTGGAGGGGTCTCTGGCTCGAACATCTTGACAAAGTTCTTTGGAAACAAGCCCTCTTGCTTGTAGCCAGCTGCATCGGCGTACTCTCCGAAATACCAATCGGCGTCTTCCACATCTGTCACTGTCATAATTTGTCCACTCGGAAAGTTGAGATCGTCCTCTTCCTTCGAAGCATACTCGTGAAGAGCCTTCACGCGGAATGGAGGAGTAGCCATCGTTGCAGGCGATGGTGAAAACCGTGGTTCTTGGATTGAATATTGACCTCTCAGCTTGTCCCGCTCAACCCCGGCTCCTAGTTGGAGTATGAGGATTGCGCTCTCAAGAGGCTTTGCTCCTCATTGCACTCCTTTGTGCTGGCAGATCCTTGGTGCCAGTTATATTGTGTTTGAGCGTATGTCAGTGTAAGCTCCGCCCGTAGAGCCCGCTGATAAATTTATGAGTAGCGACTGCGGAAGGATTGCACAGAAGCGAGGTGACCAGGATTCTCTTGGACGCAGTAGAATAACATCAGGCAGTGCCTCTCCCACCAGCAATGGCGATCTCACTGTCTTGGCTTGACGGCGTCATTATGTAGTAGAGCTGCTCGAGCTCCAAGACCCGTCTCCGAAGTCCGCTATTCCAGAATTAGACATGGTGGGGTTTATTCTATGCGATGTATGAATATTGGTATTCTACGGGTAGGACACTCATTTGGTCTGAGCTTCACGTGGCTTCCAACACGTTGTCGAACTATATCTTCGCTATGTTGTACTCCCTCACCCTGTATATCCTACATCATAGTCTTCAACATTCAGACACTATGTATCTTCCCTTGACTACTGACTGATGAAAGTGCTCATGTAATACTGGCTAAACCTTGCACACTCGCTGCTGTCGTCAAGTAACTAGTACTATGCCTCACTCTATCCTTAAGAAAACCAATTTCTCTGATATTACAACGCCAGCTCCTCCAGCAGCCCGTTCCCGAGAAGATCGCGATCGGGAGACCGCACTGCATCATGCCCAGCTCCTCCAGCAACGCAAAGACGTGGAAGCGCTTGTTCTTGCCTCAATTGAAGCTCTTCTTGATGTGCCATCTTCACTAGATGCAGACCCGGCTCATCCACATCCTTCGGACGCTGCTCTTGTCAAGAACTTACTGAGGCCATTTCAGCCTTCGGATTACGACGATTTGATTGAAGAACGAAACATCAATGAACAATGTGGTTATGTGCTTTGTCCCCAAAATAAGAAGAAGCAAGATACGAAAGCGAGGTACAGAATACTTCATGGCACAGGCAAAAACCCAGATGCGCTCAAATTTGTACCAACCCAGAGTCTAGAGATGTGGTGCTCGGATGGCTGTGGGAAACGAGCGATGTATATTAAAGTACAGCTGAATGAGGAGCTCGCTTGGATTAGAGCAAATTCCCCTAGTGGAGATATAGAACTGCTCGAAGATAGACATTCGTCGAATGGCGCGACGTCACTGGTTGAAGGAATGAGAAGCCTCAACGTCGCCCCTGCAAAAGATCATTCTGTCGAAAGAGTGAGGGCACTCGCAGTCGAGAGAGGTGACAGCAGTGCATCGAGCAGGCCCAACCGCCTTGGGGAGGTATGCATTCGCGAGAAGATCATTGCAAATAGCAGGACGCCATGCCCAGAAGCCCCGGGAGGCCCATCTTCCAGCCCCCTTGGTTCCATTGAGGGCTACACGCCTAGATTTATGGGAAAGATAGTAAAGGGAGATGAGACCGATGAGAAAGAGGAAGATGACATTTTGCCTACTCGTTGAGGGACCATCAAGTGAATGCAAATATGGAGCCGCAGGAAAGCCCAATTTTTACATGGTATCCTATGAAGGCGGGTGTTCTTGACTTTTTGCAAGCGACTTAGAGAAGTCCATTTCACCGGCCCTGCATTTGCGTGCATGATACCCTCTGGCAGTGGTGCGAAGACCATGGAGTGATCTTTCCATATCTCTCGACCATGAGCCAAAAGTACCAGATAGACAGAAATCTGATAGAATCATAACAAAACAAAATCTACTCCACCGAGCATTCGGGGACCTACCAGTGCTCTTCAAGAAGTAACTTACCATGTCCACTACATCCTTCATACCTTCGCGTCTCGATCTGACAACAGCGCTACTCCATGGCTGGAGGAATGAAAGCCAAAAACGACGCGCATGTACTATGGCTGTCAAGAGCATATACGCTTCATGTAGCATAGCACTGGCAATCAAGCCTCGCTTTCGTGAGAAAGCTTAGCGACACCTTGTTTGTAGAACGGGTTTCATTCAAGCTATCCGGTTCTCCACGTAACGGACACCCTCTACAGGGACATTCTTCATCTTATGCATGCTCCAATCGTAACCTGACCCAAGCTAACTTTCAAGTTCTGGCAGGTCGTGGTCCATCGAATCGCCTTGGGCGTTCCACAACTTGCTGTTGTGCCACAGCGACAACGTTGACGGGAATGGAATCGAACTATGCCGCTTAATTAGTACCTTCATATTGGCGGATGATACAGTAACCAAGCACACGTACCCCTAAGCTCTTCAACAAATCCTTGGTGTCACCATCCACATCTAACTGTCCTTGGTCCGAAGTCTGCGTAAAGTCCAAAGCCGATATTTCTGGCACATATTGATCCTTCCGCTCACGCTCCTCTTCCTGTAACTTGAATGAGATACCGCGGACTGGACCTCGCTGGATACGCTTCATGAGATGGGTAGTGTAGCCGGCAATCTGTAAATGGCTGTTGCGTTAGCTTTGAGGAGTTCGGGGGGTGCTGCACGATCAGTCCGTGTCGAGGTGCAAAGCTGACCTTGTTCCTGAGACGCTTCGAGGCAATTATGGCAATCTCATCGCAGATACGTTTGTTGGTCTCAAAGTCCAGGGTGAGCTTGGGATAGTAGCGCTCTATTATGACTTTGGCCGATTTCTTGACCGTTTTTGTTCTCACACGTCCCTAAAAGTGTGAGTCTTCTTTGTAGCGCCCATTGAATTAAGCTCTGGAATAGTTATTGCTATACATACCATGATGACGGTGTTGGATGAGGTCTGAGGATGTGCCAACAGTTCTGGAATTGAATGTTCAGAAACCTCGCTTACCATAGGTAACTTGTGTGCGCTAGTGGGGTGCCAAGACTTTCTCGAGGAAGAGATTCAGAAATAGGAGGACATTGCTCAACATGTAATGCTCGTCTCGTGTATGAATGATGCTAAGCACGTATGGTTCACAACGTATGATTAGATACAGGGAAGTTTCATCGTGGAAAAACTATCAAGGTCACAAAGAACCAGTCTTCAGAAGCTGCTGAAGAGTGCTACTTGACATCTTATCGTCTGGTCCGAGGAATGGTGAGACTCTTCCACCGCGATTGCCGCTTGTCATGCCCTCCAGACCATAGCCTGAACTTTGACCTGAGCTCCTTTGCTGTCTCTGTGTCAGGTCTGGAAGCTCCCGATCCTGAGCTGCAGCAACAGCAGCTCGTGGAGGCTCTGGCTCGTCTGAATGTACGCCCAACGCAACATTCAGTGCATTCCTATCGGAGGGATCGACCGCTAAGTCAATCCTACCACGCGAATCGATACTTGCCCGCTGTGGATGAGCCCAAATTTTCCCACCGCCTAGAATGTCAGGATCGAAACGTCCGATACCGGCACCGCCGTCATCACCTTTGACCTTAAAGAATGACTTTCGTGTGTCCTTGCCAACAACGCCGGCTAATCCAATGAGGGCTTCAGGGTTCACTTTATCCCCAGTCTTCTGAGGGACGATGACACGGCCTTGTATCGGCGCGCTGTTCTCCTGAGGTCCCAATAAGGGGTGATTGTAAATATGCGAATTGGTACGCAAGTACGACAAACCAGCCGACGGATGCGTAGTTGGCGGTCCCTTCTCGTCGTAATGTGAAGATGACCCTCGAAGCGATTGATTCTCTTCTCTTGGGAGATCGAGGAAATTTTCAACTAGTCTGTGCAGATCCATTTCGTTGTTCCGTAGATGCCGTATGTATCCTCCGACCTCTTCTTCGGAGACAGCAACTTCCTCCGAGCTCAAAGTCTCCACATTCTCACCGAGCTCAACAGCCTCGCGTCTCCGAGCGGCCGCCGTAGTTTGGGTAAGATGGTCACGAAGATATTGTCTGAAGTCCGATTTTCGCCTCTTCACCTTTTTCTCCACGTAAATTTTGAATTCGCCATCTGTTTTTCCGGCTAACCAAGGGCCTTTAAATTTCCAGCGCTTTTTAGTGGGACCACCTGTAGTGTCTTCCTCGTTGACATGCGTATTGTCGTACCGAGAATCAAATACACTTCGTTTCGATGGTAGCTCTCTAGACACCATATTTCTATTCTCTTGGAATATCAAGGGCATATGCAAATCCTGCCATTTCCGAAGATTGAGAGCATGGTCTGCGGCTGAACCAAAATCCGTTATATGATCGATGGAGTCAATATTGTCAATGCGAATTACTGGGGTAGAGGTTTTGGTAGTCGACTTTAAAGGTAATGCGCGTTTCAGGCCCCAATCGCCTCTAGCCAGTGATGATTGTGTGGTCTCTATTGCAGCATGTGTAGGATATGGCGTGGTAGCTGTATCGGAGTTGAAGTTTGAAATCGCAGAGAGGTCTGGCGTTGGGCGGGGAAGAGGCGGTGGAAGAGAGAAAAGTCTGGATGTCCTCAGGAGATTCGCTGTCGGCGACAATTTTCGCAAGGACATTGTTCACCTATCGATTGACAAAGGTGATCAAGGGTTGATGAGCATTGTGGATGGTCTTTCTCGATATTCCCTAGTCCGAGAGCGCCTTACCATGTCGGGTCCGTTGCCTGGTGAGTAGATCATCACCAAAATAGACTGACAGCTCGGGGAAATATCATAATCGCTTTATTTGTATCAAGCCATTGGACGCACTCCTGTCTTCGCAGAGAATGCAATACATTGTACTGCGTTGCTTCGATTGAAAGACTTTTGCTCTAGCTGTAATTTCGCGATCACATGTTATTAGGAAAGCACCTTTGGCCATATCAACAAGCCGTCTGAACTTTGAGTGCATTCCACACAATGGAGCGTCCCTCCACTCCGCTGGAAGGCCCACCCGGTTACTCCGCCGCCCCCCCTTCCTACGCAACAACCCCCAATGGAAACACCCCCACGAATATGCCAAACAATGGCTCTTCTATGCGTCTTCTAAACCCCCAGGAGGATCCAGACCAACGATCGTACGTTTCTCCCAATAGATCCTTTCGAGCACATTCAAGTCCGAGGCACAAGCCTCTTAAAGAATCGAAATGGGCAAATGGCTTCTTCGATTCCAACAGCATATTTCACTTGGATGAAGACCAAGTCAATGCAACGCCGTCACAATGGTCTTCCTCTGCGCAGTTTGGCAAGAAAATTGATTTCCCCAAGCGTCGCGTTACTGCTCGTGTGCATTTCTGGAAGCAAGACTCACACCTAGTGAAATCTAGGCCTGAATCTCACCAAGGAACGTATCTGTCGTACCGTCCATCCTCATCCACGTCCACCTTACCCCGAGCACAGTCTCCATCGATACTGGACACCGCCCCAAGACTATTCCCAACGACGACAGATGCTCCCATATATCTTCCATATATCCCTGCACGAGGCTCACCAACTCGTTCGCTCCTATCGCGCCATTCATCTGAATCCTCTCGGCCCCCACCATCAGACATTCCTTATGAGCCAGTTGATATCAATGGAAGCCCGCGTCCGGGAACTCCGTCGTCAAGATACAGTAGCAGCCCAAAGCGGCCGTTGCCTCCCGCCCCCCTGTTCTCAGGACCACAAGCAGCCAGTCACTCTTCTGGTAATCTCGCGGAAGCTACAGCGATTCCGATACAAGAAGGAGAAAATGAGGACGACGTCTTTGGCCCCCAAGGTGGGAACCACCGACCAAGCCTAAAGTCCTATGAGTCCTTCCAGTCTCAATCAACCTTCACAGAAGATCTGAATTCCAAGGAGGAAGATGAAGACCATTACGGGCCTGCGCCGACAGGGAGACAAGAGCGAAGACGCGGCGCTAGACAGGCACAAATGGCGAAGAAAGAAGTTCGGCTGATCAACGGAGAGCTCATCCTTGAATGCAAAATCCCGACCATACTTTACAGCTTTCTTCCCAGGAGAGACGAGATCGAATTCACTCATATGCGGTACACTGCTGTAACCTGTGATCCTGACGACTTTACTCTGAAAGGATACAAGTTGAGACAGAATATCGGCAGTACGATGAGAGATACTGAGCTGTTTATCTGCGTCACCATGTATAACGAGGACGAAATCGACTTCACCCGAACGATGCACGGTGTTATGAGGAATATATCTCACTTTTGTTCTCGATCTAAGTCAAGAACATGGGGCAAAGATGGATGGCAGAAGATCGTCGTTTGTATAGTATCTGATGGACGTAGAAAGGTCCATCCAAGGACGCTGGACGCTCTTGCAGCAATGGGGGTTTATCAGGATGGTATAGCGAAAAATCTAGTCAATCAAAAGGAGGTTACAGCGCACGTGTACGAGTACACAACACAAGTGTCTCTGGATGCAGACTTGAAGTTTAAGGGTGCAGAAAAGGGCATCGTACCTTGCCAGATGATATTTTGCTTGAAGGAAAAGAATCAGAAGAAGTTGAACTCGCATCGGTGGTTCTTTAACGCCTTTGGGAAAGCTTTGAGCCCAAACGTCTGCATTTTATTGGACGTTGGGACGAAGCCTGGACCCAATTCTCTCTATCATCTTTGGAAGGCTTTTGACACCGATTCGAATGTTGCTGGTGCTTGCGGAGAAATTAAAGCTGGGAAGGGCAAGGGCTGGTTAGGCTTATTGAATCCGCTGGTAGCGTCGCAGAATTTTGAGTACAAGATGTCGAATATCTTGGACAAGCCTTTGGAGTCGGTTTTTGGCTATATCACCGTATTGCCCGGAGCACTGAGTGCCTATCGATATTACGCTCTTCAGAATGACGCTACAGGCCACGGTCCCTTGAGTCAGTACTTTAAAGGAGAAAGGCTACATGGACAGAATGCCGATGTCTTCACTGCGAACATGTATCTTGCCGAGGATCGTATCCTCTGCTGGGAATTGGTAGCTAAGAGAGATGAGCGGTGGGTATTGAAATATGTGAAAAGTGCGACTGGAGAGACTGATGTACCTGGTAAGGAATCCTGACTTGGGCTGAAACTACTTCTAATCATTTGCAGATGCTGTACCCGAATTTATATCCCAAAGAAGAAGGTGGCTCAATGGTGCTTTCTTCGCTGCGGTGTATTCCCTCGTGCACTTCAAACAAATCTGGCACACCGACCACACCATTGCACGAAAGGTCCTATTACATATAGAATTCGTCTACCAGTTCGTTAGCTTAGCTTTTACCTATTTTTCTTTGGTAAGCACTGGACCAGCACGAGAATTTGGTCAAGTACTTACAGATCTAGGCCAACTTCTACCTCACTTTCTATTTTATCGCCGGCTCCTTGGCAGACCCAAAGCTCGATCCCTTTGGACACAACATAGGGTTGTACATTTTTGTTATTCTCCGCTTTGCTTGTGTACTACTCATCTGCTGCCAATTCATCCTCTCCATGGGTAACCGGCCTCAAGGGTAAGCCAATTATCGTTTTCCTGTGAGCGATGAAACTGACACACGTCTAGAGCAAAGAAGATGTTCATGAGCAGCCTAATTTCCTACTCCATCATCATGGCGTACACGGTCTTTGCATCCATCTACATCGTGGTAATACAGCTCAAGAGCCCAACGACGTCGTTCCATCTCGGCAATAATATCTTCACCAATCTCATCGTCTCTACCGGCTCCACAGTGGGTATCTACTTCCTCATGTCCTTCCTCTATCTTGATCCATGGCACATGTTCACCAGTAGCGCTCAATACTTCGCACTCCTACCTTCCTATATTTGCACTCTGCAGGTGTATGCCTTCTGCAATACCCACGACGTGACTTGGGGTACTAAAGGCGACAATGTCATCAACATCGATCTCGGTGCCGCAGTCAGCGGAAAAGGCAATACAGTCGAGCTGGAAATGCCCAGCGAGCAACTCGATATTGATTCGGGCTATGACGAAGCTTTGCGCAATTTGCGTGACAGACTCGAAGTGGAAAAGCCCGGCGTCAGCGAATCCCAGCAGCAGGAAGACTACTACCGCGCCGTACGTACCTACATGGTCATTGTCTGGCTCGTCTCGAATGCCATTCTCGCCATGGCTGTAAGTGAAGTCTACAACAGCACCCATATCACCAACAACTTCTATCTCAAGTTCATCCTCTGGTCTGTGGCTGCAGTAGCGATCTTCCGAGCGATCGGAAGCAGCGCCTTCGGAGTCATCAACATCATCCACTCGATTGCTGAGGGAAGGATGAAGATGTCTTGGAAGGGCGTGAAGGTACCGGATGCGGTGTCTGATATGGGAAGCAAGGTCAGCAGCAAATTCAGTTTCTTGGGGGGAAGCAGCTGGGGAAAGGCGAGTAGTTGGGGCACTAGGAGCAGCATGGGAAAGACGTCGAGGAGTTGATGTACAGATGCTCGTCAAAAGGGCAGGGTACAAACGTTGTTGTCCTGGTGGCATAGCTTAGGCGTTTTGTGTCGTACTATATAAAAACGGCGCATCCCAGGACGAAATCTGGCGGAGATAAGTCAATATTGGCGGTGACATTCTTGTTGATATACGGCGTTATACAAGAGGAGCATGCCTCGATGGTATACATATGAACTTCAATTACAACGATAATTCGACGATGAAGACTTAGCTCGATTAAGCTACGTGGAATTGAAGTAGCTGTATTGGGTATCTGCATGGGGTATCTCGGTATCTATCGCTAATTAAAAGAAGAACGTCCACATATAATCAAAAGAAAAGTTTCGTCCCCTCAGGATTCATTTCAGGAAAAGTAAAGTCGCAAAGATCAAGAAGGGCCCGGTTTAGAGGCTTTTGGAGGTTGCGGGGTATCTGGTACATCCCAGATCGAATCGGATGGCTGTGGTTCCTCCTCGATCTTCACGGTCGTCTTGCGAGTGGGGTTGTCAATGGGATGTTGTTGCTCGCGTGGCATAGGGCTTTGCGCATGCGCTGGTGGGGTTGGATATGCTACTCCTGGGGAAGGCGGTAGAGGATCTTGGGTCGGACCAGATGCTGAGGGGCTACCCTGCTGTATAGTCTGATCGGTGCCGGAAGGGAGAACGTTGGGTTTAGCGAAGGAGATTGGAGAGGTCGCGGTGAAAACGGGAAGATCCTGCCTTGCTCGTTTCACGGTGACTGGCGTGTTTGGATTCGTGGATTTGGGTGACTGTTTGTGGGCTGGGATAGCAGACTGGAGAGCCTGCTTTGGTGTGTCTGTCTTGATTTCTTCCTGGTTGGGGACACTAGGAGAAGACGATTTGAAGGTCTCGGCTGGGTTCTCCGACGCAGGGATGAATGGTTGGTTGGACGAAGGTGCGGGCGAGGAGGGTATAGTGGCGGATGTTTCAGTAAATGCTGGCTGTAAAGGGGTTCCCGACACTGGCGGTGTTGCTGTCATAGTCGTATCTTGGACACTGCCAGAATCAATTTCAGGGTGGGGCAGCTGCTGAAGTACCACGCTTTCGGTTGGCATAGGTGGACTCTGATCTCGAATGGCTTTGTCTTCTGCTTTGGTGGGCGTGCTTGTTTTCGGGGCCTTTCTGGGCGCCGCAGTCTTGGGTGGCCTCCCTTTTGACGCAGGCTTCGATTTATTTTCTCTGGCTTCATACTCTTGTCTGGGTGGGACATGCAACTTAATGCTCATCGTTCGCATCGAAGACACTAGGTGGTTCACTTCCTTACTTTCGTGATCTTCATTTATTGACAGGCCTGCCTTCGTATCTTCTTGAGCGGACAGCATCGAACCCCGATCGTCCTCGAGAATCGTCGTCGTGGAAGATGTTGAAGGGAAACGAGGAACAGGGTGTTGTTTTTTGACGGGCTTCGGCTTCGCGCCTTCTGAACGAGGATTCGGCGGAGCGCGCGGTTTCTTGATCACAAGTGGTTCACGCTTGTCTGTCGCAGAAGTTCGACCGAAGTCCGAACTTTGCTCAGCCGTCATAGAGCTAGCATTCGACGCTATGCTTGAACGCCTCCTTGTATGTCTCCCAGGCTGAGGTTGGTTGTTTGGCAGGATAGATTCTGACTCAATGTCACCGGCCAGTAATGAGACATCAGCGATGGTCTTTCGTCGATTTGTCCTTGACGACAGCTTCTCTTCTTCTATTTTTTCTTGATCTGACCCGTGATGTGCTGTCTTGCCCTTTCTGTCGCGGAGCTGCATCCGCTTAGCATCGGTCACAGGGGTGTCAATGCTCGTAGGCAATCCCACAGTTGAATATCGATCACGTCGAGCTCTACTAGCCTCAGCATTCAGATCTTCGGGCTTACAGCTTCTGGTCTCACGATCTGAAGGCACCAGCAGCTTACTCAGCTCATGAGCAGCCGTGCCCCAATTGACATCGGGCGGTGGAGGACTTGGTGGCCTAGACGTAGGCATATGGTGTAGCCCCGCGCCTGAACCAGAAAAGGACCGGCGGCCTTGAGGTGGCGAAACGATCTTGGCTGTGTATGATTGAGTTGCTGAAGTGTATGTTGGTCTTACATCGCTTCTCTGCTTCTTTGGTGCCGTGACAGGTGCCTGAGGGTTGACCAGAGTCTCGAGTTCTTCCAGTTGAGGAAGAGACCACCAGTTCAAATCGAATGGCTCGATTCCGCCTTTTGTCGTACCATTAGCCAAGCCATGCAATGAATCGCCATTGATGTTTAGCATTTCGAGCCTCCGACTCATTTCCTGACCCTGCCGATTACCCATCACGAGCTGCCGAGAATGTCCCGTAGAAACTGTCAATCCACTCATATGACTTAGAACGCCGCTCATAAGCGCCCTATCACTATAACCACCTTCCAATACGCTAATAATTCGTCCACCTACTCCGAGGCCTTCCTCTTCGGCCATTGAAACGACATCGCGCGTTAAGCGAGCATAGAAACTTGTAGGGACATTGACTTGGTGCCGTTGCATACTGGGGGTCTCCCATTCGCTTGCATCAAAGCCTGCGGATAGGAATATGGCGGCTTTGGGTTCGGGATGAGTCGGTGCTTGACGAAGCTTCTCAGTGTGATGTCTGAGGAAGTCCCTCGCCTTTGTTAATATCACTGAATATTTTTCTTCATATAGCTGCCAGAATTCGGCCTCGGTCTTCCATGACTGCAAATGAACATTCCAGATGCTCTGTCCGTGCGCATTCTCCAAGCATACACTCGCGTTCCGTATCTTTTCATCGTCGCCCATCTCGCAAGGGTATGAATTAATATCATGCAAGCTGAAGTATCCAATTGCGGCCTTCTTTGACATGGGCACATTCTTTGGCATTGATGCCACCCTTGAATTATGTGCCCATGTAATGGATTGCGACCCATCACCATGGTGTAGGTCAAAATCGATGATAGCCGCGTGGGTCAGCCCATGGGTCAGTACCGCATGGCCTATACCGACATGAACGTTATTGAGCCAACAGAAACCAGACGGCATGTCTGCAGAACAGTGATGCCCCGGAGGTCGGATGCATACAAAGGCCCGCTTTGGTCCTTGGTCCTTGAATACAGAGTCAACACCTTCGCAAACACCACCTAATGCACCTTCAAGGGCTTTCAACGATTCCGAGCAAAGGTAGAGGTCTCCGTCATGTAACTTTGGCTTCTCAATGTGGGTGCCGCCATTGTTCTGCCCTGTTGCACTTGGCCTTGTGAGCTCTTTTCCGCTGAGCGCAAGTTTCGATTCTGCTGCATCACACATCTGTGCAAGTTCATTCATCCACTGAGCACCATGTATGGCAGTCACAGCGGGCGATCTCAGAGGTAATCTTCGCGCGGTCTTTTGTATCCTGAATGGTGGTGGTGGTAAGCTGGGGGGAAGTTTGCTAGGATGAGGAGCAGCATGACCGTCCGCATGTCGTCCTCCAAGACGGACATACGCCGTAGCTAGACCAAGTACAGAAGCATGAATACGTTCGGGACGTTCCACGATAGTGCTGAGGTTGGCCCTTGACGTTCTTGGTCTTGAGAAGCGATGACCATAACAGTCATCCTGGAGTATTGCTACCGCCTGGGGTTGCTGGGTAGCGCTAAGCCCAACCTGATGTGATTCCAGCTCTTTCTCGAAGAAATTGCGCGCAACGGAAGTAGATGTTGGAGGAGGCCGAAAGGGTTCTTCTGTGGCAGGCGGAAGAGATGATCTAGCACCCATGCTTGTGCTGGGTGAGGATGCGAAATTCGAGGAGGTACGGCGAATCATAGGAGATCGCGTCGGTGTCACGGCACCAACGCCTTGTAGAGAATTTAACGATTTACGTTTGTGCAATGTTGGTGTTATAGAACGCTCAATGCTACCGATAGAGCTAGAGCTAGGGGCTCTCCGAAGAGGTGATTTTGTAGGACGCTTTAACCCAGAGGTAGCAGGAGTTCCATGCCCATTTGGACTTGCCATACTTTGGGTAACTGGCGAAGAAGATGGAAGGGCTGTTGCAGCCGCTGCAGACAGTGAAAGTCGTTTCATGTTCCCAGCCAGCACACCTCCATCATTGTTTGTTGACTGAGACATAGCCTTGTCGCTAGGATGCCGCAGTGGGGAAACAGTGGTCTGCATATCTCCTATATTGTTTCCCTGGAATCACCTGGCAGCAGCTGCTAACAGCAGCTGTGCTGTGAGATCTCAGCAATCTTAAGGGAGTGGGTTCATCCCAAACGAGCACAAATTGAGTTCGCGCGTGATTGGTGGACGCGCTCCAGCCAACGACCTCCTTGGCGACCTTCACCAATACCTACGTTTTGAAAGCCATCACCTCCATTCAATCTGCCAGTACTCTACCGATTAATCCGGATTAAGGTCAATCAATGGCACCCTGTATTCCACCAGACCGTCTCATTCATCCCATGGTGCATAAATCGATATCGGTTACCCTATGTTCTGCGGTCAGGAGTCTCAATGAGCCCAAAAGCCACTGTATTCCAAGGCATCTACTCCCGCGAACACAATTGTATTGCATGGCAGTGCAGGTAAGTTCGTTAGCACTTACGACAGCTATCATCAAAGCCCTTTCTGGTGAATAAGTACCCTACTTGAGAATATTCATTACTCCTCGCAGCATAAGACATTCCTGCTTTTGTGACTCGTCTGGTTGGCTTCAGAAACATCTTTTATCTGGCTATATGTAATTGACGACTACCCTCGAAATTCCTACATCGTGTTCTCATCACCAAAGTATGTTTTATCAACAACCGTCACTTGGAGAACATGATCCGTATAAAGATGTTGAGCGTGGGACTGACGCTTTTCTTTCTACCACTCGCCGTAAGGATGGGATGTCGTCCTTATGATACTACATATTTGTTTGTGACAGTCACACAATGAACGTGCTACGGTAGGTACCTTGACACGTCATCGACACTTGGGCAAGCTTTTAAGACCGTCAACCTCAATATCATATTACACGGTTTGATACCTTTTGTTCTTACATAGATTTGTGGGACCAAGCTGGTTGTTGCATAGCTCCTTTCCTAGGGAACTCTCGACCTACTGTCCTGCTGAAGCCTGGTACATTGAGAGGCTGATCCCGTGTCGTTATCGTTCGAACCTGCGCCGTCTGTCGTCAAAGCTCGTTGTCCTCGTTTTGGAAGAGTATAGGCAAGCGGACATTACGTGAAGCTCAGTACGTATGTTATCCACTCATCGCGTTTTAGCATCGCAGTCGTGGACGGCATGCATAGCGAGTCTGCCATTGCGGTAAGAGGCCTCATTTGACTGTGCTTCAACTTACTTTAAATCATCACTCGTTGCTGGCTCAGAACGATATATGTCCATCTGTCACATCCTCATTCAGACACTCCAGTTTCGACCAGCCTTGTCAAACCCTCCAGAACGTATATGAACGCAATCGTCCTCGTCAACCTCGTCCTTCGGTCCGTCATCGCGTTCCGAGTCGAGCATGTCCCTTACCGCTCCCTGCAGCTCAGCCAAAGAGCTACTCACAACACCGTCTCCTGCAATACGCTATCAACTGCCTGTGAGCTGTTTCTTCGGTACTTTCGCCGCTGGCATGTGATGCCCTAATGCTACCAGTAATTGCCGACCTGATGACCGGCTTTTTGGCGAACTCATCCGAAATATTCCTTAATTCTGCGACCAGTACAATTACGGCAAGCATTGGACAGGATTGGCGTTGCTGCCGCACATTTCAGTATGACCAGTATCAGGGCAGCAAGCAGTACATAACCTGGGTATTTGTACTGACTGTTAGTGCTCTCATCACATCATCCGTCTTCGTTGAGACAATGAACACCTCCTAGCAGCGTTTCAGGTTCAAAGCAGCATACCATTGAACATCTCAACATAACGTCCAACTTCCCGCGCGGCCGTTTTCGACAGGGACCGTGCGGGTAAGGTGCTCTAGTGAGTGAAAGAGATCTACTGGGTTGTCTCGAAATGTGCAGTGGGATTACGGCTTTTCAATGGCAGCCCTATCGAGAAGTACATTATCCAGAGTCGCAAAGGCAGTCGACGCAAATGATTGTGACTAGGACCAGGGATCTTGAGCCTAGTAAGTATGCCCTTGATCTAAATATGCATCGATAGCTTTCAAATGGGTCCTGATGAAGAAATCTAAGGGAATGTCGCCAACCATAACACGAAGCCCCTATTGCCCAACAGGAAACCCTAACCCTAAGTCTTGGCGCTTAGTTGGATAAATGCCCCTTTCGACCGCACATTCAAACTACCATTGAGTGGTCAATTCACTAGCACTCATAGAGATTAGATACTCGAAAAGCTGTTTTCCTATCAGAGCAATATATAACAATAGTGCCAGAGCCAGTATCGCCAAAACATAATGTAATGTATCCGCCGTAGATGATATTGCGTTATCGTTCTGTCTCTGCAGCTATGTCAACATCAGCACAAACGGCAGCCCTCAAATTCGATATTGTTGCAAGATGCTCTGTCAGTGAACCTCCCCTCTTCACATTACCTCGAGATTTCGAATATCTTGTGTCGGCGATTACACTAACGCAGCCTTCGCTATTCCAAAGACTACCAAAGCTCGCGCGTCGAATCTGATACTACCACATGGACCGGTATCATTGCCCATGTTCATGCCAGTAGCAACGCAAGCCTCGTTGAAAGGTCTTACGCCTCAGCAGCTGGACCAGACAGGTTGTACGCTATGTTTGAATAACACATATCATCTGGGCTTGAAACCAGGCCAGGAGACGTTGGAAAAGATGGGGGGAGCACATGTGTTACAAGGTTGGAATGGCAATATACTTACAGATAGCGGTGGGTGAGTCAGCTGGTGGGTGTCCTTTCGTTCTCTAGGTGTACAGATGGTTGGACCGAGTCACTGAAACTTCCATTACGCTTGTCAGATTCCAAATGGTGAGTCTACTCAAACTGGCCAAGGTCACCGAAGAGGGTGTACGTTTCCTGAGTCCACATGATGGAACGCCAATGTAAGTCCATTGCCGTTATAGCTCTTCTTTCACCCATCTAAGCTAAGGAAGGCAAGGCTTCTGACTCCAGAACATTCAATATCTCTTCAAAATACTATTGGGTCTGACATAATTATGCAACTTGACGATGTGATCGCCACCACATCTCCAGATGCTTCTCGAATGAAAGAAGCAATGGAGAGATCTATCAGATGGCTAGACCGTTGCATTGCCGCTCACAAGAAACCTGAGAGCCAGAATCTGTTTTGCATTATTCAAGGAGGACTGGATCTGGCATTACGAAGGGTGTGCTGCGATGAGATGGCGGCGAGGGACACGCCCGGTGTAGCTATTGGCGGTTTATCTGGAGGTGAGGATAAGACAGCGTATTGCGCAGTGTAAGTGCGAGAATTACCTTATGTGGATTCCTTACAGTGCTGAGATGGCAATACAGTGTCAATGCGTGTACAGACAGGCTACCGCAAAACAAACCACGCTATGTGATGGGCGTAGGATATCCCGAAGACCTGATAGTCTCCGTAGCACTCGGGGCCGACATGTTCGATTGCGTATGGCCCACCAGAACAGCCGTAGGTTCCCTATATCTCCACAACTGCCTTCAGCTCGTTAAAAACCCATACCCAGCGCTTCGGCAACGCAATAACCTCAACCGGCACCCTCAACCTCCGCCACGCCTCTTTCGCCAACGACTTCAGACGCATAGACGCGGACTGCACCTGTATCTGCTGCAAGCCAGAAGCCCAGGGCGGTCTCGGGATCACCCGAGCCTACATCCACCACGTAGCATCCAAAGAAACCGCCGGCGCACATCTGTAAGTGCCTTTCCGTTCCCCATCAACATAAAGCAAAAAACGAAACCTAATCCAAACCTCATGATACCAGACTAACAATGCACAACGTCCACCACCAACTCTCCCTCATGCGAGGCGTAAGAGCCGCCATAATCGAAGACCGCTACCCGACCTTCCTCCACGATTATTTCGCAAAGAGGTATGATGGCGATATGACAAAGACGCCAATGTGGGCCGTCACGGCGTTGAGAATGGTAGGTGTGGATCTTCTTGCATAGTATAGTGCCGTTGTGGTTTGTTAAAACGCACGGCATTGATCGAAGTACATACTCAAGATGTGGTTCGAATCAGCATTCTCGAGAAAAATAAAATCCTTTGTAAGAGCTTGTTCATCATATCTTCTCACACTTCCCCGTTTCTGAATATCAAAACCCCTCCCCAACAGCATCAACCACACCCCCCTCCCCATTTACAAAACCTCATACACCACCTCATCACACCCAACCCAACCAAAACCCCCACTCCACAAATCATTCTCCAAAAAAACACATCCTCCCCAAGAACTTATCAATCAAACCTATCCTCAACTCCCCTTCCTCCGAATATAAAAAAACCCTACATAATCTATCTACCTCCCCACCCCAACCGCATCACCCACCATATCCATATATACATCACCAAATGGGGGGGGGGGGGGGGGGGGGCGGGGGGGGGGGGGGGGGGGGGGGGGGGGGGGGGGGGGGCGGGGCGGGGGGGGGGGGGGGGGGCGGGGGGCGGGGGGGGGGGCGGGCGGGGGGGGGC